>TARA_R110000744_G_scaffold47810_1_pt1 | contig 11848 bp, 8 predicted proteins | sample TARA_R110000744 | Tara Oceans TARA_R110000744 (sample SAMEA4398083) | marine metagenome | biome: Polar Biome; feature: [DCM] deep chlorophyll maximum layer (ENVO:01000326); material: water (ENVO:00002006), including particulate matter (ENVO:01000060) such as... | depth 36 m | reverse complement strand
GTCAGTTACAGGTAGAGATGGTTATTCAGATTTTTATAAAAAAGATATTAGATTTAATGCATTAGGTCCAGTAGGTGATATAGTTGAAGAATGGATTTTAAAAGGAGCTTATGTAAAGTCAGCTAATTTTGGTGAAATGGATTGGTCTGTTGATACACCAGTTGAAATTCAACTTTCTATTAGAATGGATTATGCTATATTAAATTACTAATAGTAATAAAATAAATAAAAAGAAAGCGCCTATTTTGGCGCTTTTTTATTTTCCCTATATATGTATATCTGAACATAAAATAGTTATTAATTAAAAAACGTTATGGAACAAAACACATTTACAAACATGCAAAGTCCCACAACTCCCTCACAAGAGGAACAATACCAGTTCCCCACAGAGGAAGTTACTCTTCCCTCACAAGGATTATTATACCCTGAGGGACATCCTCTAAGATCAGGAGTTATTACAATGAAGTATATGACTGCTAGAGAAGAAGACATATTAACTAATCAAAATTACATAAAAAATGGTACAGTAATAAACAAATTATTACAATCATTAATTGTAACTAAAATAGATTATAATGATTTATTAATAGGAGATAAAAATTCACTATTAATAGCTTCTCGTATTTTAGGATATGGGTCAGATTATACCTTTACAGCTACAGATCCTTCAACAGGTGAAGAAGAAGAAGTAACCATAGATTTAACTGAATTAGAGGATAAAGAATTAGATAGAAGTTTAGTATTAAAAGACAGAAATGAATTTGCTTTTACTTTACCTCATTCTAAAATTGAAATTACCTTTAAGATGTTAACCCATGGAGATGAAGATAATATCCAAAAAGAACTAAAAGGACTTAAAAAAATTAATAAATTTCATTCTGCCGAATTAACTACTCGTTTAAAACATATGCTTTTATCAGTTAATGGGGATTATGAAATGAAAACAATTCGGAATTTTGTTGATACCTCGCTGTTAGCAAGAGATTCTAAATCACTCAGAAATTATTTATCACAAATAATGCCAGATATTATCATGAGAGCAGATTTAGAATTCGAAAGCGGAGCGACTGCGGAGGGCGCAACCATTCCCTTGGGACTTAGCTTTCTTTGGCCTGACTCAGACCTATAGAAAATCAATGTTTAACCAAATCCATGATTTAATATTTCATGGAGGAGGGGGATTTATACATTCTGAAGTTTATAATATGCCTGTATGGATGAGAAATTACCATATTGACAGGATAAACCAACATAATAAAAAACAACAAGAAGAATACGATAAGGCAAATGGTCAAGAAGAATTAAATGAAAATTCAAAAATTCAAAGACCCAACATCAGCCCTTCTTCTACATTTAACTTTTAAATAAGGGCATCATCATGATGCCTTTATTTTTTTATATTTATACCCGAATAATCATTTTAAAATGGGGAAAAAAGAAGACGACGAACAATCATTAGATTTTACTAAGCAATTAGTAGATGCCTACAGGGTGGCAAATGTAGAGCTATTGGAAAGAATATCTATAACAAAAAATTCCTATAAAGAATCTGCAAAAGAACACGAATTAGTAAAAGAAATTCAAAGAGATATAGCATCAACGGGTAAGCATAAAAAAATGCTAATGATTTTTGAAGCAGAATTATCTGCAGAAATGGCAGATTCTAGAGATATTGAAAAACAAAGATTACAAATAGCCAAAGATTTAATAGCATTATCTGTAGATAAAAAATTAGCTGAAGAAGCGTCTTCAACAGCAGTAGGAACAGAAAAAGAAATGTACCAAGACTTAGTAAAAGAAATAGATGAAGCTACTAATTCTTTAAAAAAGATGGATGAGGCTGCAGGGGGGGTAGAAGAAAAAGCACAAAAATTAGAAGATAAAACAGGATGGTTTGGTGCTATGGATAAACTTACAGGAGGAAAACTAGGTAAAGTAAGTGATGTATTTGAAGGTGCTGCTAAAGCATCTAAAAAAGTAGCCTTAGACCAAGATAATGCTAAAAAAGCCACTGTAGAAAGGAACAAAATAGAAAAAATTTCATTTAAGGGTAAGGGGGGTAAAGACCAAACTAGATTTAGGTATAAAAAAGGAATGGATAAGGGGGGGATAAAAGGAGGCCAACGTTTTGTAAGTAAGGACAAAGTAGCAGGATTAGAAAAAACTATGGGTAAAGGAGGGGGAGGTATGGCTAAAAGGATGGGGGCTGCTTTTAAAAAGGTATTTAAAAAGTTAGGACCAATGATTAAAAAATTATTAGGGCCTATAGGAATACTTCTTGAATTAGTAGAGGCTTTTGGTAAAGTAGACTCTGAACTTGTAGAAATGAGTAAGTCTATGAATATGTCTAAGGCAGCAGCAGGAGAATTAAGAGGACAAATGGCATTATCAGCATCACAATCTAATGATTTATTTGTTACTACTTCAAAAATGGTAAAAGCTCAAGCAACATTAAATGATGCATTAGGTTTAGCAGTTGCTTTTAATGGAGACATATTAGTAAAAGCAACCCAATTACTTGAAAAAGTTAAATTAACAGGAGCAGCAGTAGCGGGATTAGCAGGACAATCAATTGTAGCGGGGAAACCTATGAAAGAGATGTATGAAAACTCTTTATTATTATCCCATGAAATGCAAAGGGGAGCTAAAATACCTCTTGATATGAGAAAAGTATTAGAAGCAGTAGGAAAAACACAAGGGGTAATAAGAGCACAATTACAGGGTAGCACAGAAGAAATAACAAAAGCAGTAACTCAAGCTAAACTTTTAGGAATGGAACTTTCAGATGTAGCATCTGCAGGTAGAACAATGTTAGATTTTGAATCATCTATTCAAGCTGAATTAGAAGCAGAATTGTTAATTGGTAAACAACTTAATTTAGAAAAAGCAAGATTAGCAGCATTAACAGGTGATTATGAAACCTTAACAAGGGAAATAGCAAAAAATGCAGGGGATTTTACCGAATTTACAGGTATGAATGTTTTACAACAAGAAGCATTAGCTAAATCTTTAGGTATGCAAGCAGACCAATTAGCTGACATTTTATTTAAACAAGAAACTCAAGGTAAAACAGCTAGGGAATTAAGAGCTATGGGTAAAGAAGATCTAGCCCTATCGTTAGAGAAAACAACAGCTCAAGATAAATTTAATGCAGCTATGGATAAATTAAAAGGACTACTAGCAGATTTAGTTACACCCTTAATTCCTCTATTAGATATGATTATGTCTATAGTAAATCCTATATTAAAATTATTAACTTTTTTAGACCCTATAGTAAAAGCAGTTACTTTTTTAGTTACATCTTTAGTTGATGGTTTAGGTTGGTTAACTAGTTTTGGAACTAGAGAAGATGGAGCTACAAAAAGTGCTTGGAAGGATTTAGGATCATCATTTGTAAATAGTGGGGAAATGTTAGGTATGCCTGTTGGAAATAATAAATCAACCAAATCCTCAAAAACCGGATATGCATATGCTGATGAAGGTATAGCTCAAACCCCTCAAATAGCAGCATTAGCAGAAAATGGACCTGAGGTAGTTTTAAACGCAAGTAGATTAGATGGTATGGGGAGTGGAGAAACTAATCTTTTACTAAAACAATTAATAGCAAAGGAATCTAATGTTACGATAGATAATAAATTTGTTCATGATTCACACAATGATGCTAATTATTATAACGGGCCAAGAAGTAGAGAAAAAAGCAATACAGGAATATATGGTTAATATGTATAACAATAAAATAATAAAATTATGGGATTAAAAAACTTAAAATCAAATTTAGACATACACGGGGGTAATCAAGCAGGATTAATAGGAGGAAATCCCGGAGGTTTTGCCTCAAACCCCTCCTCACCTTTTGATGGTGGAGCTTATAAAGCAACAGGACCTGATGTAGGGGTAGAGAATAATGATTATGATAATTTTAGAGATATGGGAAATACAGATGACCCATTTGTATCTAAACAATCTAGTAATGGGGGTATTTATCCCTCTACAGATGATCATTTAGTAGCTATGTTAGAAAGAAGAAAAACAAAAAGTAGAAACGAAGTACCTTTAGGTCCTCCTACAAATTATAATTTACCAATGGAGTATGTTGATGCTAATGGAAATTCAGGGGGGTCAGGACAAGGAACATTAAATGACGTGCCTAGTCCTAATAACGCACAAAATGGCAACGGGGTATTTGGAGACGCATTAGGCCAAGGAAAAACCGTGGGAGGTGAGGATTTACATGTAGCTATGTTACAAAATAATTACACTAGTACAAACACAAGTGCTAATTTTAATGGAACAAGTTATGGAGCAGGACAACCAACATCCACATATCCTACAATTAAAGCTTCTCCAGTACAAAGAGACACACCTAATTTCCAAGACTTAAATACAACAACAAATGGAATAGGAGATGCACCAGGATTTGCAAATTTTAGAAACCCTTATACAAACCCATCTGCAGAACCTTTACAAAGTGCAGGAGGATTAGACACAGTATCAGAAAAGGGACTAGCAGGAACCTATACTAGTACAATAAACCCAACAAACAATTATAATAGTAATTGGCCAACACCATCAAGACAAACACCAGATTTAGACATAAACGGAGCAACACCTGGTAAATATCAGAATAACTTACCCCAATAGAATTAAAATATGGGGTTAAAAAATCTTATATCTAACCTAGAAACAGGTAAACCTTTTGGTGGTGGTTATGAATTATCATCTACACCAGAAGCCTACAACTATGGGCAAAGTATATCTATATTTGATACTAATATAGCTCCAAACAAAAATGATTATTTTCCTTTTAGACAAAGATCTATGGGGTATGGTCCTAAAGGAGTTGATATAGGAGGAGGTTCTTTTTTTAGAGGAGTTTCTCCAGAACCTTTTATAAAACAAAAACTACCAGGATTAAATGAAGATCAAGGATCAGGAACTTTTGATGTAATAGATGATATTTCAGATAGTTTTGTAAGGGGGGGTTTAATAACCGCAGGAAAAAGAGCTCTTATAGATGTTGAAAGAATAGGTAAATATTTAATTTCAGGAAATGGTTTAGCTTTTATAGCTAAAAATGTAGGTATGCAAGCAATGAATCCTAAACTTCAAGAAGGAGCGGGATTTATGGGAAGAAATAGAGTATATAATTTAGGAGTAAATACATTAGCCCAAGTAGCAACATCTTTTACAGGACTTCATGTAAATAGAGCAGGATTATTTCCTATAGCAAAAGGGAATTATAGAGTAGAACAAGGGTATAGAGTAGATACTAATAATGATACAAAATATGAATTTAACGTAAGAGGAGGCCCTGCAGGAACAATAAATGGTGGGGGACAAGGAGCAGGATTGTTAGGATTAGGAGGTACCGGTAATGTAACAAACAAAACGAATGTATATAAAGGAAATAGATTAGCTAGTTTATATAATAAGTTAGTTAATGATAATATCAACCCTATAGGAATAAGTTCGGGGGGTAATCCAGAATTATATGAATTTGGGGGAGGTCCTCATTCAGTATATGGTATAGGTAAAACACGTTTAAAAAGATATAATTTTACTAATAGAGATACTTTTTTAGCTTTAGATCTTATAAAAAAAGACCCAACAGAAGGTTACCAAACATCACGACATTTAGGAAGTATAGGAGGTAGAAAACCAGGATTATTAAATGATATCATAGATTTTAGAAAATCAAAAGGAAAGGCACATACCGACTACCAAAAAAGAGACCCAAATACTAATAAATTTGTAAGAGATCTATTAGGGATGCCTAAATTAGTAATGCATAAAAACATTACTGGTTTACAACAATCTTTTAATGAAGGTGATGTAAATACATTTCCTAACATTCCCACTAATAAAAAAGGAGAAATAGATATAACTCATGGAAGAAAAGGAGAGGGAGACACTACGGATAGGGCAGGATATCAACCAACACAGTTTTATTGGGTAGGTGATAAAGTTAACAGAATGCCTATTATTAGAAGTACTCCAACTTCCTACGATTCAATAGCAAACACCGAAGCCCATAAAGGGGTTAAAGATTACATAAAATTTGCGATAGAAGCAGTAAATGCAGATGATCCCGAAGAAACAGACACAATGGTATTTAGAGCATTTTTAGAAAGTTTAGATGATGATTATGCTGCAAAATGGAATGAACATAGATATAATGGTAGAGCAGAACCTTTTTACACTTATGGTAATTTTAAAAGATCACTTAGTTTTTCTTTCAAAATAGCAGCATCTTCTAGAGCTGATTTAAGACCTATATATACTAAATTAAATTATTTAGTATCTCAAACAGCGGGGGATTATAAAAGAACTAGATTGAGAGGAAATTGGAATAGAGTTACTATAGGGGATTATTTAGATAGAGTTCCTGGGGTTTTTACATCAATAAAAGTAAAATGGTCTAAAGAATATCCTTGGGAAATAATGTCTAATTATAAACAAAAAAATGACCAAGGGGTTTTTATTGATGGAGATGTAAGACAATTACCTCACATATTAGATGTAAGTTGTCAATTTCAACCAGTACATGATTTTATACCACGAAAATCAATTTCAAATTCACCATTTATAGGTCCTTCACGCGAGCTAGAAAATGACACTGAAATGAAAGATTGGTATGATAGTGTATATAGGTATGATGATAACAATGCAGACAAAGAAGTATTACGTAATGATATGGATGATAAAGAAGAGCTAAGAGAAGAAGAAGCAGCAAGACAAGCAGAATTTGAGGCTGATATGGCTGAAATGGAAGCAATGGAAGAAGAAGAAAGAGCACAAAGAGAGGAAGAAGATAGACAAGAAAGATTAAAAAAATATGAGGAAGAAGAAGAAGAAGCAAGAAAACAAAGAGTTGCAAATGGGGAAGAGGATGAAGATGGTAACCCAATATTTGAAGAGGAAGATGATGATGATGATGATTGGGACTCAGCTCCTATAGATTCAGGAAACCTCCCTCCCCCAGGTAATGAAATAAGTGTACCTGGAGCCGGAGGAGGATATACCTACCCTTAGTTATAACATTTAAAAATAGTAAAACATGCCTTATTTATACAGAGACATATTAATTAAAAAAGATTTAGAAACTAATAAAGATAGATACGTAAATGTAGTTTATCCTGATATAGAATTTAGAGATGACGATTCATATGTTATAACAACATCTGGGGATAGACTTGATTTATTAGCACATCAGTTTTATAACGATCCTAATCTGTGGTGGGTTATAAATAATGCTAATCCAGACACAACTAGAGGAGATAGTATTGTAGTTAAAAGGGGGGTTCAATTAAGAGTACCTTCAGCAAATTCAATATCGGGTTTATTAAGAAGTTTTGAAAAAATAAATAACAGAAGGTAAGTTTATGGGGATATTTAAAGATACATTTAGTCCATTTGTACATGATCAACTTTATATAAGACAAAGCTTAGCAGCTTTTGGAAATATGGAGTACGGGAAGGCAATAACAAATAAAGATGGAATAGTAATTAGCGAGGGGAGTGAGGGAATCCCCGTTGTTTGGGGTTCTAGAATGTCTAATCAAATTCCTATAGGAACAGTAATAGATGGGAACGATAGTAATGATTTATGGGTTGAACCCGAAACAGGAAAAACAAGTTATGTAGGTTTTAGAACTGAAGATGACTATAATAGACTTGCAAAACTAAGGGGAAAAACAATACCATCTAAATATTGGCATTCTTGGATGCTTAATAAATCATGCACTGTAAGGATGGCTTCTATGGTAGATCTAGTAGATGATGATATTTTAGATTTAGATGCAGAATTTAATGGAGTTACTTTAGAAAAAGAATTAATAGGTTATGGTTTAGCTAGAAATTATATACTTGAGGGGGGAACTCTTTTAAATGTAGATGGAATGAACGAACCTACGATGAGAGAAGGATTTCCCTCAAAAGGAAAACTATTAGGCACAGCATACGGAGATCCTTTATCTAGATCAGATGGTAAAATGGATGATTATGGGGAGAGTTATGGGATAGTTCCTATGCCGGGTATTGTATCAACATCTATTAAAACAGTATCAGCTTATGGTTCTTTAAGAGGAGCCAAAATAGAATTTACATGTCATAACTTAAGACAGCTTTCTGTAATGGAATTACTTTATATGAGACCAGGATATCCTGTTTTATTAGAATGGGGGTGGACCCCTCATATAGATAATAATGGAGATCTAGCTACAGAATTTGATGGAGGGTATGTATCAGATCAAAATAGGTTCTGGGGAAGAAATGGAACATCTGATACGACAATGCAACAACAAGAAATAAATGAGGAGATTGCTAAACGTAAAAAAAAGAACTCAGGAAATTATGATGGTCTTTTAGGATTAGTAAAAAACTTTAGCTACACAGCAAGAGATGATGGGGGTTTTAATTGTACTACTGAATTAATGGGAGCCGGAGAAATTATTAGTAGTTTAAAATCTAATAATACAACTTTTATTGTAGACACTAAGCCTAACCCCCCACCAGCTAATGGAACTGTAACTCCATTTTCACCTGAAGCTACACCAATAACCGTTCCTTCATTATTAGATTTTGTATTAGCTACTTTTGATTATGCTTATGGGGTAGAAGGTGGAGACCTTGATGATGATGACTATAAAAAGATCGAAAGACCAGGAGATGATGATGTATATGACACCGAGGATGATGTAGAGGAAAGAGGAAAATATGCACACCATAGTCAAAGATATATAGAGCAAAGTACAAAGAAAGAAAATTGGTTTGGTGGTAATAATAGAAGAGAAACATTAAATATTTCAAAATTCGAAACAGATGAAGCATATGTAAAAGAGTTTATGACATCAACTGGTAATCTAACAAAAATACCTCAAGTATATAATAATACACATTTATTAAAGTTTGAAGATATAGTAAATAGCCCTTTTTATAAAAATATGGCTACTGCAACTGGGTTTGCAGTTGCGGGCTATCCACTTCTAGGTATGTTATATAATTATTTTACTTCTAAAGCAATTTACGCCGCAGATTCATATATTAGATTAGATGCATTATTATTTAATATAAATAAAAGAATGGTTCCCGCTCCCCCTAAAGGAGCAAAATCTGGAGATAGAATAGTTGCATATCAAACATTACATTTTAACCCTCATGCTAAAAAAGGCAGCCGATTTGAAATGCATGAGTTTTCTTCATGGGGGGATAAATCAAAGAATATATTATCTTCATTATGGGTAGATGATGATTTTGAGAAACCTACAGGAGAATATGGCGCTTATTCCGATCATTCTGGGTATAAATTAGTTTTAGATGGTTCTGTTGATCCATCAATATGTTTATTTCCTAGACAGTATGATGAGGGGGCAACAACAACAAACTTGAAAATACTTGGGACAGTACAAGAAAGTGTTCAACCTGTTAGAAATTACATAGGATACACTAACACTGACTTTCATAAAGGAAGGGAATTTGATAATTCTTTTAAGGTAAATGAAGATACATTTGACCGAGCAATAAATTCTATAGGACATATTATGGTAAATGTAGAATTTCTAATGCAAACAGTTTATAAATTACATAATGCTGATGAATTAGGAATAGGAAGTTTTGTTAAAGAAATAATAACTGGAATAAATAATGCTTCAGGGGGTAGAAATAATTTATCAATAGTAACAGATAATGATTTTCCCCAAATAGCTAATATTGTAGATCTAAATAAAAACCCCAAAAGTAAATATAAGGATGTATTTAGATTTAATGTTCAAAGTAATGATTCTTGTGTAACAAATTTCTCTTTTAACACAGCAATACCTACAGCTATGTCTTCTACAATAGCAGTAGCAGCATGTAACCCTGATGCTATAAATAGTTTAGATTCAGTATCATTTTCCTCTATGAATAGGGGAATTTCTAATAGATTATATAGAAATACACCATCCGAAAAAAAGAAAATAACTGACAAAGAAAAAAAGGATCAAATAAGCAGATATAGAATACAAATGCATGAGTTGTCAACCTTACTTGCTCAAATGAGTATATTCCAATTAAAAGTAGGAAATGGTGAATATTTTTCAAGAGGTTCTTCTACTGAAGCAAATTCAATATCTAACGTAAGAAGTATACAACAAAGGGCACTTTCTATTATTGATGATTTAAGTACAAAAAATAGAGATGGTTCTGTAGTAAGAAACCCAACTGCTGTAACACCTATCCCCATTAAAATAGATATAGAATTAGAGGGAATTTCAGGAATAGTTATGGGTCAGATGTTTAGGATAAATGAAAGTAGACTACCTAAACAATATAGACATAAAAAAATAGTCTTTATAGTAGTATCAGAAGAGACAAATATAAACACTGATGGTGTGTGGACAACTAAAATAGGGGGTCAAATGCAATTATTTCCTGGTACAGGAATAAAATTAAAAGCTGGTGGAGCCAACCCAAAACCAGCTGACACCAATGTTATAGATGTTCCCATTTTAGGGGTAGACACCCCTGATCTAAGAAATGGACAACATTGGGCTAAAAGTTGTAAGGGTGTTGATTATATAGTAAAAAAGGTAAATAATAAGTTTGTACCAATAGACCAAGAAGGTAGAAATGCTGAGGCGGAGTGTAACGCATTAGACCCAACTAAAGAAAAAGTATATCTAACCACAAATGAAGATTGGGATGGTGATGGAGATATTGATCAAGATGATTATACTTTCCGTCAAGATGAGCTAAGAAAAGCAGACGAAGCAAGAAAAAACGCAATACCAAAATATGATTGGAATAATGATGGTATATTTGACGCAGAAGATAAAAGGATAGAAAACATGACAGATGAAGAATGGGGTGCGGGGGATGCTGATTCTGGCTCATTTATTAAACAATACACGTTAAAACATGGGGGACCAAATGATGGTCCTTTAAAGGTAAATCCAAACAAATAAAAAATGGCATATTTACCAAAATCAAAATATAAATTTAAAACAGCAGTCCTTGGAAAACTGGTATATAATACTACTTTCATAGACTTTGTAGGTACTTATGTAGAATTAAGTGATGGTACCTTTAGAGAAGGTAAATCAATACATTCCATGGGGGAGATTCTAATTCCTAAAGTACCCCTAAAAAACGATAACACCTATAAAGTAATTGGTCATAATTCTAATAACATAGACCCCTTTTCACGTATAAATGGAGGTAAATATTCTCTTCTAAAAAAAGAAATTAAAAAAACACAAGATAAATATGAACCCATTTTCTTTACTAAACCAAACCCTACAGTAAAAGATTATAAAAAAGGAAATTTTAAAAGATATTTTTGTTTACGTCTAAATACTCTAAATAATTACACAGAAATAAGTAAGGATATATACGACTCTTTAAAAAAGAAAGAATCTAAATATGACTATAAAATGCATTTACCTGGGTTTATAGTATGGAATTTATCTGAAGGGATATCTAATTCAATAAACCATAAAGCACTACGGAAAAAAAATGTAAAATTTCCCAACATAAAGATATTATTTCCTAATTTGGGAGAATATGCCATCCCCGATGCTTTATTTGCTCCTAAAACTCAAGTAGACCATATAGAAACTCAAAATGATCCTACACCCCCAACAACAATTACTCCTAGTTTAGCTGTAAAACCTGAATTAGAAATAATTAAAAAAGAAGCAGAATCGGAAGTAAAAAATATTTCTAGAATTAGAACAAAACATACATCTAAACTACCTAGTATGCCATTAAAAAAACTAAAAAATTCCTTAAGATCCCAAAAACCATCACGAGGAGGGGGTAATAATTCTTCTGGTGGCGGAGGAGGTGGTTATTAGATAAATCTTTCATA
>TARA_R110000744_G_scaffold56547_4_pt1 | contig 11851 bp, 8 predicted proteins | sample TARA_R110000744 | Tara Oceans TARA_R110000744 (sample SAMEA4398083) | marine metagenome | biome: Polar Biome; feature: [DCM] deep chlorophyll maximum layer (ENVO:01000326); material: water (ENVO:00002006), including particulate matter (ENVO:01000060) such as... | depth 36 m | reverse complement strand
TTTAAAAACCATTTCAGCCCATTTATGACCATAAGCATTATGCACTTCATCACCGGTAATTTTACCTCCAGCAAAGTTATGCAATCCATTCGCAGGATGCACTTCAGGTTCGCCTAAGTCACCCCACCATCCTGCAACACCTTGCTCGGCGAGGTTTTGATAATATTGCCAAAACCAGTCTTGACTCTTTTCATCAAAAACATCGACTAAACCCGTATTGCCGAAATAGAAGTCAAACTTTTCAGGTTGCCCCTGGGCGTTTTTCATTAAGGCGCTATTTTCAACCGCACTTTGCCATTGACTTGAAGAAGTTAAAATAAAGGGTTCGGTGATCATAATGGTATTAACACCTTTGGCTTTAAAGTCTTTGATCATATCAACTGGCGTTGGAAATGCCTTTTTGTCCCAATTTAAATTGCCCATATGGCCTTTTATATCAGGACCGAACCAATATAAATCAAACACAATAGCGTCAAGCGGAAAGTCTTCATCATGATATTTTTGTACCACAGCACGCGCTTCTTGCTCGCTATGGTAGCCAAAACGGCTGGCAATATTACCTAAACTCCAACGTGGAGGTAATGGTTGTTTACCGGTAACATCAACTAAGTTTTCAATTAATTTGGGATAACTATCACCGGCAATAATAAGGTAAGACGTGCGACCGCCAATGGCACTAAACTGCAATATATCGGCTTCGTCATGGCCAATATCAAGTTCTCCGTTCGCCGAATTATCAAAGACAATAATATATTTGTTACTCGACATAATAGCCGACAAACCATAGTACATTTGGTTTGAGTGAGCCTCGTATCCGTAATGAGCACGGTTGTATAGTGGCATTTTGTGACCACGACGATCCATGCCTAACACCCGTTGACCACCACCTAAAATTTTCTCTTGAGGTTGTAATTTAAAACGAAACCCTAAAGTAAATTCAATCGGAGGTACTTCATTTCCGTCTACCTCTTCAATTACCTCGTTACCAACGACAAGTGGACTTGTATCAGTTATTGCTTTTTCTTTTACTTTTACTTTTGGCACTACAACCTGAGCTTGCTGAGTAAAAAGCCCAAGCTCTTCAGCGGCGATATACTCGCCATTGGGTTTGGTATAACGAATACTAAAAGGTGATTTATTGATGATGGCCACCAAGGTTTTACTGCTCAACGTTAACGCTTTCTCTGACTCTACAACCGTTAAGTTTTTGTCACCTTTATTGCTTAACGTACTATTTTTGTCAATGGCAAATGACGGCAATTGCTTAAAGCCAAGCGGTTGATAATGCACTTCGAACGCAGATTGATTGAGCGCATTAATTTCAACTATGCCATCGCTAGTAGTGACTTCTAAGGTGCTACCTGATAATTGATAAGTAATATAATCACGAGTTAATCCTTGCCAGCTAATAGATATTAAAATCAAGGCAATAAGATATAAAACGGTCGATAGCATCCGTGTTTTAGATTCAAAAAAAGATTTTTTCATCATGACTTAACCGCTTGTAGTTGATAAACAAAAGAGCTTAATGGCAACATATTCACGTTAACAGTGGCCGTTTTATCATCGTGAACCGTTAGTATATTTGAACTACCATAAAGTAAATCTACAAGCGGGTATTCGCCCGCAGGTAATTGCCATTCATTCACTAAATCACTCGGTAATTGCAAACTATATTGATAGCTACTTTCACTATCAAAATTGCTGACTACGACCAACTTCTCTTGTGCTTTCCAACGAACAAAAGCAAATTGCTGATGATTATAAGTGCTTAACGCTTTACGGTTATTGTCGTGTAAGCTGCGGTAACTGCCTAACATAGCGCTATTTTGCGCTGAAATTGTCATTAATCGTTGATAAAAGTCACGCAAGTTTTGCTCGCTTTCAGTCAACTGTCCACCGTCGAACTTACCGCCATTCATCCAGCGTTGATGAGCCGGTACGCCCGCATAATCAAAAATAGTGGTACGAGTTGGGTCGCCAAAGCCAGTTTCTTCACTACCATCTTCACCAACTTCCTGGCCAAAATAAATCATGGTTGGCGAGCGGCTAATTAACGCTGAAACCACCATGGCAGGCTTTGCTTTTTCAGCACTACCAGCAAAGTCAGGGCTGGCAATGCGTTGCTCATCATGGTTTTCTAAAAAATGTAATAAGTGTTGCTCAATATCACTGTAACGTTGCGCAATATTAGCTAAATCAGCGGTATTGCCGCGACCTTGCATAATATCTTTCAGGCGATCATAAAAATCGACTTTGTCATACAAGTAATCCATTTTTCCTAGCTGAATATAGTTTCTATATTGTTTGGGGTTGTAAACTTCTGCCAATATAAAAGCATCTTTATTGGTCATTTTTATGGCTGAGTTTAAATAACTCCAAAACTCAACTGGTACCATTTCAGCCATATCGTAGCGAAAGCCATCTACGCCTTTATTCAGCCAAAATTGTGTAATATCACGAAATTTCACCCAAGAATTAGGCACTTTTTTATGACGCCAAAATTCACTATGCGCTTGATAACTTTTAAAACGGTATGCTTCAGGTAAAGTTGCGAAGGTATAACTGCCGTCAGGCTTAACACCATAGTTCACTTTTACGGTTTCATACCAGTCGTTAATGCTAGGTTGCGCCGCTTGTGAACCATTGCCAGTCCACTTTGCAGGTGACTCGTTAAATATCCCATCAGCTAACGGATGTTTTTCTCCACCTAATGGTGCATAACCATCATTAGATTTAGGTACTTTAAAATCTTGTCCAACAACATAATAAAAATCATTCTCCGCAGAAAACTCAACCGTTTTGTCATCGTCAGCGCCAAAATCACGTACACCATCAGGTTTACCTAACGATTGATAGTCTCTTGCAATATGATTTGGCACAATATCGATAATCACTTTCATGCCCTGCTGATGCGTTCTGGCAATTAACGCTTCAAATTCTTCTACGCGATTAGCTGGGTTATCGGCTAAGTCGGGATTAACACTGTAATAGTCTTTGACAGAATAAGGTGAGCCTGCACGCCCTTTCACTACATCTGGGTCGTCATTATTAATGCCAAATTTTGTATAGTCACCAATCAAGGCATGATGTGGAACGCCTGTGTACCAAATATGACTAACACCTAACTCTTTAATGCCTAGTAATGCCGTATTAGTAAAGTCACTAAATTTACCCACACCATTTTCATCTATCGTTCCCCAAGGTTTATTTGTCGTATTTTTATTACCAAATAACCGAGTGAACACTTGATAAACAACAGGCTTACCTTGTTCAGCATGTTCATTACTAGTTGCAGCTTGAGATGCATTACTTAAATCAGTTAAGTTCATCGACTCTCCATCTTCAATTGTACAACCGGGTAAAAAACTAGCTAAGATTAAACTTGAAGCCACAATTTTTAGTCTACTGAAATGGGTGATATTTGATACACAACGACGCATTTTATAACCTTAAACATTAATGCTGCCCATTACATTCAATGTAAGAAATAAGGCAACAACAAAGACAATATTTCGAGAGTACACATTAAATTGCAGTCTTGCCAATTGCATACGAATTCATAAAGTATTTATTTTTTGCTAAGTCATTTAATTATAGAAAACGTATATCAAAGCTAGGCACTTTGAAGAATTGCATTTATGTGATCAAATTTTTGATAAAAAAAAGGCCAGTGTGAAATTCACACTGGCCTTTTCAAAATAAATATTTATTTTATTCGTAAGAGCGTTCTAACCAAGCAATTTGCATTCTCAGATCTTCAATTTCTGCATTAGCGTCAGACAACTGCTGATCAATAGTTTTTAACATGCCATTAGCGCTTTCGCTAGGCTCTATTACATTCACTGTTTCTTCGTGAGCCATAATGCTCTCCTGATTAACGTTACCACCCCTGTATTATTACATAAGTACTTTCACTTTACACGACAAAGTTTAAATTAAATTACAGAACGAAACATAAAAACACTAAAACACAACTTAAACGAAACCAGTTGATGACACATTGAAACAAATATATGCAGAGACCTCTACAAAAGCACACTTATTGAAAGCTTTTATAGCTACTTTCATTTGTGTTTTATAAACAGTAAACGACCTTCTATTGAATTAACTGATAACCATCCCCATAAATGAAAAACATTAATAAATAAAATTATCTATGCGTCTATTAAAATCAACACAAGTATCCGATTTACATCCAAATATTAATCACCAATTTACACGTAAAGCAACGCGCGCCATTGTATTAAAAGGTGAGAATATCCTCCTGCTTTATACCAAGCGATATCACGATTACAGCTTACCTGGAGGCGGTATTGACGATGGCGAAGATAATATTACTGGCTTAATACGTGAATTACGCGAAGAAACCGGTGCGCAAAACGTCACCAACGTGCAAGCATTTGGCTGTTATGAGGAGTATCGTAATTGGTATAAAGCAGATTTTGATGTAATGCATATGCTTTCCTATTGTTATACCTGCGAAATTGATCAGGAGCTACTAGCCCCAGAATTTGAAGCCCATGAATTACGAAATGGTATGCAAGCACTTTGGATGAATATTCATGAGGCCATCAATCATAATGAATATGTGATAAAAAACAGTGAGAAAAAAGGCTTGTCGATTGAACGTGAAACATTCTTGTTAAAACGTATCGTTGCTGAATTAATTTAAAGTAATGTCTTTATTATTTAATGACGTATTTACAGTATCTTTGACACCTTTGTGCCAATAATTAACCGAAATATCGAAGATTTATCACTTAAAATAAAACCAGTATAAATGGTTAAAATATACTGGCTTATCACTTAGTACTAATATTACGTGTTAATTACTGACTTTAAAGCGACCCACTAAATTTGTTAAGTCTTTTGATACAACTAGTAAGTTATTCGATCCATCGGCCAGTGTATCAGCCGTATCAACAATACCTTTTGCCGATTGATTAATCCCACTAATATTGTCATTAATCAAGTCTGATGAACTGCATTGTTGATCAGCTGCGTGAGTAATACGTGAAATATTTTCCTTCACTTGTCCAACCAAAGAACTGATTTCGTTAAATGATTGGTTCGCTTGTTCAATTTTTTCAATAGTCTGTGTCGATTGTTTGACATTTACACCCATTTGTTGAGAAACAAGACGTGTTTTATCCAGCAAGTTCATCAATACCGTATCAATTTCTTCGGTAGCGCTTCGCGAGCGTTGCGCTAAAGTTCTTACTTCATCAGCGACTACAGCAAAACCTCGCCCTTGCTCACCAGCTCTTGCCGCTTCAATAGCCGCATTAAGTGCTAAAAGATTAGTTTGCTCAGCAATACTCCTAATAACATCTAATATTTTTGTAATATTCTCGCTTTCCATTTCAAGTGACTTCATCGATTGAGATGATTCACTTAACGATTGATTTAATGAACTCACTTCACTTACCGTGATAGAAATTAATGCAGTTCCCTTTTTTGAATACTCTTCAGTTTTCATAATAGTCGTTGAACTTTCTTGGCAATCGCTTGAAGTTTGATGCGCAATATCTGTCATGGTTGCAATAAGATTATTCACATTATCTATAGATTGTTCTTGTTGATGGCTGACAGCTTTTACATCAGCGATTTGTAAGCCGGATTCATTAGCCGCCACATTTAATGTCGATGCACAGGCTTTAATATCAACAACAAGCTGATGAATTGAATCTAAGAATTGATTAAACCATTGAGCTAACTCACTTACTTCATCTTGACCAATAATATCTAGTCGCTTGGTTAAATTTCCCTCACCTTGCGCAATATCACGTAAACCTTCGGCGACACGATTTATCGGTTGAACAATTCGATTGGCTAACCAAAATCCTATGGCAATAAATAATGTAACCATGATTAAGGCAATCACGGTAATGGTCATACTCATACTATATGCAGGCGCTAAAATTTCATCACTATGAATAATACCAACAAAACGCCACTTTAATTCTTTGGAATAATAACTTGCAACATCAACATTTACACCTAAATGCTCGGTAGAAAAATGGTGTTGATTTGGCGATTTTTGTAATATAGAAAATAGTGGCGATGAAAGATCTTTAATATTTTTGAAGTTATTCTCTGGTGTTTTTGCATCAGCTAATACCGTACCTGAATCATCAATTAGAATCAGGTAACCGCTTTCACCTAGTTTTGTATTACCCAATATATCCGTTAAGGTTGAAAGAGTAACATCTAGGCCTTGTACACCGACGATATCGCCTTGCTTATTTTTAACCACTGACGCAGAAGTTACTACGGGTTTCCCTATGACATCCTGATATGCTTCGGTAATAATTGGAGCATTAGGAGAAGCTAATGCTTGTTTATACCAAGGACGTTCTCTTGGATCATAACCTCCAAGCTCTTCTAATGGATATTGAACAAAACCACCTTCTTTGGTACCTGTGTATACATAAAGTAAATCAGGGTGCGATGTACCAAAATCTTCATAAAGCTTATATAAATTTAATTCTTCGACAGAGTCATTTTTCGGCACCATCATATGATCAGCGCCAATATAGGTATGAGTATTATCAGGAAGTTGAGCTGTTAGCTTATTTTCAGCTAAAAATTTTACATTAGCTTTTATTTGTTGAAAGAACAGTTGAAAGCCGTTGTCTACTTGTCTTAACTCATCTTGAGTGCGTTCGACAAAGCTTGTTGAAGATTTAGAGATCGTCATTGATATGCTGACAATCGCAATAGCAATAATAGGCACAATAACTGTAGCTGCAAAACTTAATGTTAGTTTAGAGCGAATATTCATAGCAAATCGTTAAATGGTCGTAAATGTAGCCATAATATAACTGAGTGTAGCGCTGAGACCAAGACCCTTTTTCTAGCGCTTTATATTTCAATGAGTATCAAAATAAACTTAGCTGACAAAGTAAGTTTGATCACCTATAACTCTGTACAAAATCAATGTTTATGCTGCCTTTTGGTTTGAGTACTTGAAATTTAAAATTATAACGCCTCCTTTGATTCGAATATTACTTAATATCCTCCATAAACCTAAACACACTCGATTAATTTTCAACGTAATCAGCACCTATGCCATTAAATACCTCAACTCATACCATTCGTATTTTTACCTTATTATTCAGAATATTAACAGGTGGAATAGCGTCAATAACTTGTTCTATATCAAAACATTTACTTAGAGTTAACTAACAGTGACTATAACGGAAAAATAATTTGTCTATTTCACTACGAGAATAATTTTCACCAACAGTTTTTGTCGCTCAACATGGCGTTATTGATACTAAATTTAATCCGAAGTATTGCTCACGACATATTCGTTAATACCAAAAATGTGGTATTAGTAATCTTTACAGCCATTTACGCTAATAATTATTCTGTTGAATGTGCTGAACTTACTATTACAATAACTTAGGCATCCAAGCCATATTCGAGACCTTTTCTAAGAATATAAACCTCCATCAAAAGGTTCTTCTAAGTGCCAATCGGTGACAGGCGAAAACGTTCGAATTATAGAACAACAAGATCGCAATAGATAATTTATCCCCGTGAGCGTATTGGCTTTGGCAGAGACATAAATTATTTATCAGAGCTTTATTACTTTAGGCCGATATAGGAAACCAAGAACGCCCCCAAAAAGATTTTTATACATTGCTTCTATCTCTTCTTTACTGATAAATCCACCGAGTATAAGCATCTCAAGCCGCTCTTCTGGCTCTTTAACAATATACCCTGAAGAACTGAAGCCATTCTTTTCATAAAACGCCTTTCGCTTCAACCGCTGTAGGTAGTTTTCTGACTGTTCTTCAAGCTCTTCAATATTAAGTACAATTCTGTGATTAGAATATACCTCTTTCATTGCATCTACTACTTTGCTGCCATAACCCGTTGAACGCTGGGATGAGGATATTGCAAAAAAGTGAACAAAAACAATATCTTTATACTCAGTAATATAGATTAAACCTATCCAAGTGTCATTTTCATAAAGCACGCTAAAACCTGCTTTACCTTTTCTCATCATGCATTTAAGGATCCATGATGGAACACGTCTAACTGTCGTGAATGCTTCCTTATAAAGTTCTATAACATTTGAATAGTTAACGTCATATTTGCTAAGCGGACTAAATTTTATGCTCATATCTATTACTCATAACCGTTATTTCGTGAATATTTAAAGGGTCACCTAAAAATTAAAAAACCAGTTAACGAATTAACTGGTTTTTTAATATATTACTTAGCCAACATCACCAGAAGCATACTTAGGTGATGCAGAAATTTAACCGCAAAGCGTTATTTATCAGCTCGGCCCATAAATTTACGCTCTTCTGTATTGATTTTAATTTTATCGCCGATTGAAATATGCTCTGGCACTTGTACCGTTAAGCCCGTTGATAAAATAGCTGGCTTAGTTCGAGCAGTAGCCGAACCACCTTTAATTGACGGGTCTGTTTCAGTGATCACTAATTCAACACTTGAGGGTAAATCAATAGCAACAGGTACACCGTCAACAATAATCACTTGTAAGCCTTGAGTCTCTTCATTAATGAATAATATTTCATCCGCGACTGAAGATTCATTCAAATTGTATGGCGTGTAATCTTCGTTATCCATAAAGACATATTCTTCACCGTCAATATAAGAAAACATTGCTGCACGACGTGTTAAATCAGCAAAATTGAGCATATCGTCAGCTTTAAACGTTTCATCAACTTTACCGCCAGTCACTACATCATACATACGCATTCTGTATAAACTACCGCCGGCACGACCTTGCGGTACTGAACGTTCAATATCTCTAATAATCATTACTTTACCGTTATATTCTATCGCGGCATTCTTTTTTATATCACTAGCTTTTGGCATGAAAAACCATCCTAAATTAATTTATCAAAGAAAAATAACATGTATTACTTATTATGCAAGGTAATATCGGTTAAATACCTTGTTTAAAGCGCCATTAAATAATTTAATGCGCCGGTAATAACCGCTACCTGAGCAAGAATACATGTTTCATCATCAGCGCTTGGGCTATCTGGGTAGACTTCAGTGGTCGTCACATATGGCGCTTCAGTCAAGCCCATACATAAACCTAATTCACGAGCAGCATAGTTAATCACGCCAACTTGCGCTAAAGGCACACCGATTAATTTATCGTCATTATCAGCAGGAGCAATATGAGTGATTTTTTCTACTGAAGCTATAATCGCTTTTTGAAACAAGGCTTGAGGTTTAGCGCTATCTCCTACCAAATAGAAACCGTCAGGTATATTCCAGCTTTTCTGTTCAATAGCATCTCTGGCGGCAAGTGCTGGCCTAAACTCACTATTATCGGAATCGGTGGTCTCATGTAGATCAATATGCGCCATAAACTCAAGACCCAATGCTTTCATAAACTGCATAACAGCTAATGACTCTTGTGCTGGACTATTCTCATAAAATGAGCGATTAGGGTCGATACTCAGCGGGTTCCAACGGTTAATTGTTTCATAACCCCATGGACTAATACAGGGTAAAACCACAAAGTTGAACGCTTCGTGAAATGGCTGGACAGCTGTTTGTAGAAACCGAATGGCTCCCTGAACACCACTTGTTTCATAACCGTGTACGCCACCAGTAATTAAAATAGTGGGCTTATCTTCTAACCAATTTAAGGATTTTAAAGCATATAATGGATAGTTTTCGGCGTCGTAGAGCAAGCTGCCATACTGCTCAATAATAAAATGCTCATTTAAACTATCTAACTTAGTGACAACTTCGTCAAAGTAACTACGTTTTTTTTGTTGTTGTTGGAACCATATTTCCTTATCACCATCAGTCCATTTTTTTCCTAACTCACCAATAGGGTATGCTGCTTCTGTATTCATATAGTTACCTAATAAGTTTTATTACTACGTTTTTCACGGTTATAAATTATATTATACCAAATTCATTAATTAGTTGGTCTACTTTATACACAGAAAAATAGCCAAATATAAGGCCTTTGTCTTACCAAGTAAGCTGCATAAGTGCCTTACAACAATCATGATCCAATAGTGAGTTAAATTGGCATAATACGACACTAGTCAAAAATAAAAGCGATATTATTGACTAGTGTCGTTTTCACTGTTGGGAGTGATGCTATATTTAAACTTATTATTTAGATATAAAAATACAAACAACGCAAGGTTCACTCCAGTGTCTGATATGTTTATCCGATTAATTGATGATATTCATCAATGCACTCTTTGTCAGGATTTTTTACCTCAAGGAGTAAATCCAGTATTGCAAATATCGCCATCGGCTAAAGTACTTATTGCGGGCCAAGCACCGGGACTTAAAGCACATCAATCAAGCATACCTTTTGATGATAAAAGCGGCGAACGACTTAGGCAGTGGTTAGGTGTTGATTCTGCGCTTTTTTACAATGCTGATATTTTTGCTATTTTACCCATGGCATTTTGTTATCCTGGAAAAGCGAAATCAGGAGACTTAGCCCCGCGGCCTGAATGTGCGCTAAAATGGCGTGATAAATTACTCCAACAATTACCTCACTTAGAGTTAATTGTTGCCATTGGCAGTTATGCTCAACATTGGCACCTGCCCGATAATAATGAGCAAACATTAACAGCAACGGTTAAAAATTGGCAAAAATATTATCGTAGTACTCGCCCTGCAATTATACCTATACCGCACCCTAGCCCACGAAATAATATTTGGCTAAAGAAAAACCCTTGGTTCGAAGACAAGGTTGTGCCTGAATTACAAGCTCATATTAAAGCGCTTTTAAAAGTACTTAATACTAATAAATAAAGCTAAAGGGATAAAAAGCTTGAATACTGGTCGATATTACCCGTAATACTATCTTTTATTTAAAATAATTTAGTTTGATGTGTCTATTTTATGCTAATTTAAAGTATGACAAGGTATCTAAAATGAGGACGGCATTTATAATGCCAGAAAACTTGCAAACCACGGAAATATATACAGTTGAAGTTCAGTGCTACGAATGTGCATTGACTGTAAAATTACCCATATTAAAAGAAAGTCAAAAAGCACAATGCCCCCGTTGCGGCTATACCTTGAGTGCAATTCATCGCAATGCTAATGAAAGAATTGTCGCTTTCGCCATTACTGCATTAATATTTTTAATAGCGTCCTTACCTTTTAAATTTTTGTCTTTTAGTGCTAATGGTTTAGAAAATCATTTTGACGCCATCACAAGTTTTTTTGTTTTAATCGACAATAATTACCAACTTTTAGCACTTATTGAATTTCTTACTATTTTTGCCATTCCCACCGTTGTTTTATTGTCAGTTATTTATTTACTTATTCCGATGAATAAAGGTCTATATCCCAAGCACGGCCGACAAGTATTAGGGATGGTTTTTAAATTATTACCTTGGAGCATGGTAGAAATATTTCTAATCGGAGCGTTGGTTAGTTTAATTAAAATTATTTCAATGGCAGAAATTGAGCTAGGGTTATCATTTTATGCTTTTATTTTATTTGCGCTTTCAATGACAATAGTGATTTTGCATATTGATAAACGTGAGCTTTACCAATTATTAGCTAAAGTTGAAAAAGCACATAAAATAGAAATACAACAAAGTCAGTCTAAAGTCGCTCAAGAAAACCCAATAACCCATGCACTGAGTGTGCAAAAGACATGGGCGCTACTTATTACCGCGGTAATATTATACATACCAGCAAATACACTCCCGATCATGACAACACACTTTTTAGGTCAAAACGATCCTAGCACCATTATTGGAGGGGTTATTTTACTCTGGAAAGGAGGCTCTTACCCTATTGCTGCGATTGTGTTTTTTGCCAGTGTTGTTATTCCCGTAGCTAAAATATTGGTGCTGTCTTG
>TARA_R110000744_G_scaffold148351_1_pt1 | contig 11892 bp, 24 predicted proteins | sample TARA_R110000744 | Tara Oceans TARA_R110000744 (sample SAMEA4398083) | marine metagenome | biome: Polar Biome; feature: [DCM] deep chlorophyll maximum layer (ENVO:01000326); material: water (ENVO:00002006), including particulate matter (ENVO:01000060) such as... | depth 36 m | reverse complement strand
AAAGGTGGTAAATTACCTTCAAATCACAGGCAAATGTTTAGCGCAAAAGTGCTTTACGATTTGTATATTAACGAAAAATCTTTTGTATTAAATAATTTTGGAGGACAAAAAGCACTATATTCTTTTGAAAAACTACCTTTTGGGTTTGATAATTATTTAAAATCGATAGAAAATAGTAACTTTGTTGATAGCAATAATAACCATGCGAAGTTTAGAAGCTTAAATTGGTTAATATCGGGAGATACAGCGGAAGGCGAGTACGAACAAAAAGAAATTTATACTACTACGTTAACAGAAACATACATTGAAGCCGAATGATAAATGTAAATAAACAATTAGATGAAGTCATAGCGAAGCAGCTTAAAGACATTACTCCTCTTTTAAATCAAATAGAAGATGGCGCGCAAAAAGAGTTTATTAAAAATTCTTTAGGCGAAATACAAAAGAATAGAACGTTGGATATAGATAGTTTTATTAATAATTTTTCAAAGATAAAAGGAGAAAAAGTTGATATTGAAGGATTGAAAGAAATGATAAAAAATAGTAATCATGGCAGTTAAAATTATAATAACATCTTCTAGGTTTTACAATCAATTTAAAAACGGTGTTAATTTTACTGACAATCCTTCTGACCACACAAACAATTTAGCAGGCTCTGTAATGGAGAACATTAAGTTGATTTACGAGATTGAAATTTCTTGGGGTATCAGTTACGCTTCAGACCAATTTGATTGGGACTTAACCACTTCGGGAACTACTTTAGTTATCACATCAAATAATGGTGTTGACTTTATAACTGAAGGATTTGCCGCTGGTGATATAACGGATTTAGCAGTAAACGTTGCAGGCGTTCCTTTTGGAATTGCTAATGTTGTTGTTGCTTCTGTAAATACCAATACTATGGTAATGACTATGCCTACAGCAATTGCTGTACCTGCTGGCGTCATAGGAATACGTATTGAAGCAAAATCAGCGTTGACAGCATTAAAATATAAGTTTGGATTAGTAGGAAATAATGAGAACTACAGCGTTACATCAAAAGTAAGTGGTAACGATCAAGGTTTTTATGCGGCTGGAATAGGTAGTGATACGGGGGGCGGTGTGCGTAGTACTGCTTTTGTTCCTATGCAAGCAACAGGACAACCGAAAGACTGGGTTACGGGAAGTATGCAGGCTAGATATGTGAGCAATCCTTCCACGTACGTTCAAAGATTTCAAGTAGAGCACATATTTACAATAGTCCCATTTTATTTAGATGGTCAGTTAACTAACTTACAAAACAATATTATACCTCCATTATTGGCGGGTTTAAATTCTTTAAAATATGTATTTAGTCCGGGCTTTAGAACTTTTCTAAGCGATCCGAATACAGAAAAAATATCAATTTCTGATGATATATTAGGTTCAACAGCTTGGTTTGGCGAAAACTTTAACGGTTTTAACAATAACTACCAAGTCAATTCTATAATATATCAAGATGCTGCAACATTAGCCGCAGCAGATGGTATAATAATATCCTCAAAAACAAAGGTAACTATTCAAGTTCAAAAGAATACAGGGAATTTTACAGCAGGCGAGAGATCAGGTATTTATATTTCTTACTTACCAGATCAAGACGAATACCAAAACACAACATTAACCGATTTAAAAGATAACTTTCTTTATGATAACGTTTTAAATAACGAAGGGTTAACTCCTGCAGTTGGTGCTAAATCTATTATTGAAAATTACGAGATTTCAAATGTTGTAACTAATACAATGACATTGACATTTGATGTTGAGTATTCAAGTTTACAAAAGGCTTTCTTATCAAATAAAAACTCGCAGGATGATATTTATTTTATAATTGGCGCTCAATTAGGAAATGTTGCTACATCAAGCGGCAATAGTGATAGGGTGACAATATTAGCAGATGTTGGAACCTACGATGAAAGTGCTGACATTCCAGACTTAATTGTTAATCCATCTTTTAATTTATTCCCTTACAAGGAAGTTGTTGGTGTAGATACTGGATTTACTAGTCTTACACAATGGAATGAGGACGGTTTCACAATGCAAGGATCATTTGATTTGGATCTAAACAAACAATCTGTTTTAAATACCTTAGAATTTAGATTGATTGCAGAAAATAATACTACTGGCTCATTCTTTGAATTGGATAGTTTTGTTTTTAATGTTGCAAATCCAATCGTGGTTAGTGGAGTTCAACAATTCAATTTAATTACGACTAGAAATTATAATTTAGAAAGTGGTAATCAATTTAACGATGTTAGTTTAACAACTGGAGCATTAGCCGCTGGTTTACAAACTTACAATTTAAGATTCTCACAAAAGATAAGTTGGCAAGATTGGATACAAAACAATTTAGTTGATCCTATTTTTTACGACATTTCAAAACCAAACAATAATCTAAATGATAAGTCAAGCGATTACAGCGGTTTAAATGGTTATACTATTAAGTTGAGTATGTTTTCCAATGTATCAGGAGTTAGCGTATTAGGGGCTGGAGGAATAACAGATTACCACCTTTTAACGCCACCATTAACTGTTTATGATTATGATTTAGACGGTAATGCAGTTCCTGTATGGAGTGCTACAATAGAAACGTTTGACCCAATTACCTTAACTAATCTAAGTGGCGCAATTTTAACAGGACAAAACACACTATTCAAGATAACTTGGGTTAATTCTGGCGGTCCAGTAACAGACTTAACAGATTTTACAGCGATTCACAGGATAGAAGAAACCGATCAGAACGGTTATAATATTGACGAAGTAGGAACCTTATATTCTTATCCTTCAAATAATAGGGTAATACCTAAAAGTGGGTTTACTAATTTAGATATATTTCTAGTTGGCGGCAATGTAGTTACTGAATGCTTAGTTCATGGTAGTCAGTTAAATAGTGGAGTTGGTTATAATTTAAGTGGTAAGATTGAAGTTGAAGGAACAATTGATCCAAACGCAAAATTAACAAGTCCAGACAGTACAGTTAAAGATACTAGCGGTACGGTAGAAACTAAAGTTCAAGCGATATGATAACAATACAACTACCAGATACTAACCCCCATACATTTGGCAGCGGTTTAGCAACCAAAGTTAAAGGCGAAAGTTTGCCAGAGATAATTTCTCTTCCTACAAGCGATTTTTGTTATTGTGAAGTTGAATGTGATTATGTTGGAAATGTTTTCGCAGAAGTTGGAGGTGAAGATTACAAAAATGATAAAAGCCAATTTTTATTTAGAAGATTTATAGTAAGTGATACGGTTGCTATTGAACTTTGGAAAAATGGAGTTAAGATTGAGGACCTAAACAATAACACTTATGGTACTTTCTTTAATGGATTTGCTAGTGGTAATGCTGAACAACAAATGTATGTTGGTTATTTGCTAGAATGGGAAGAAGTGTATAATATTTATGGCGGTGGCGAGTACCAAATAAAAGCAGAACTTTCTGTAATAGGTGTTGCATCTACATTTGAAAGCGAATTATACAAATTAATGGGATATTCTGATATTGCTGCAGATGGTACGGTAAGAATTGAGAGCGTTCAAAATGGAAGTATAATGAGTTCTATTTTTGATTTTACAGGCTTAGAATGGTATCAATCAGTTAGATTAAGAGGTAGATTCTTTGAAGAAAGCGAAGATTTTGAAAAGATAGTTTATAAGACACAAGAGCATAAACAAAAGCAGGTTCAAGATAAAATTATTGAAAACTGGACCTTGGAAGCCGATTTAATACCTAGATCAATTTCGGAGTTTATTACAAAGAATGCAGTATTAAGTAACTCATTTAATGTAACTGATTATAATCTGATGAATGAGCAGATTTTAAGAAAAATAGAAGTGGCACCAGAGTCTATAGAAAAGACTAGAATACAAAATAATAGAACGTCAAATTATATAATTAAATTTACAAGCAGAAACGATAATATAATAAAAAGAAATTTTTAAGAAATGGGAAAGCAAATTAATCAATACACAAAAACAAGAACAGCAGCAACCATACAAGGCGATGATCTTTTGGGACCAGATTCAACAGAAGATGCTGGAACAACTTTCGAATCGGCAAAGATGAAAGTTTCAGAACTATTAGCATACATAAATGCTAATGTAAATAATTTATACAGAATAGATGGTTCTTTAACGGGCTCCAGAAATGTAACTTTAGATAATAACACTCTTTCATTTGTTCAAGGAAAAATAAGGTTTAAATCTACGGGGGGAGACATTCCATTTAGTTTAGATAATAGCTCTGGAGTTGAAAGGGTGAAATTAGAATATTTTACCACTCCAGATTCTGGATCATTAACATTAAGCAATGCAGCAGGCAATTTTTTTAAATCTATTGATGGTGTGACAACCTTAGATAATGGAGGTGTTGACGCACTAGTAATAGGCGAAGGAGTAACGAGAGGGGGAATTGTTTTTAATGCAGGAAACGCTAATAATTCTACTATTTACGATAGACATGACGGAACTTTTACAAATGGATTAACATTAAAATCAAGAAATAATATTTTCCAATTTTTAGGATCTTCTGATTCAACAATAAACGCAAACATCCAAGCTGGGACGTTTTCAAAAGTGAGGGAAATATCAGGCGAAAGTTACCATCCATTGGTTATACAGGGCAGCGTTTTGTCAAATGATGTAAATGATGGGCTTCATTTTAAAACAGCCGATGCATCAAATGTTATGCAAAGTAGGTTTGAAATACAAGCTGATTCGTCTAATGTTAACGCTTATTTTATAAATATTTCTAATTTAGGAATAAACACGTCTAGTCAATTTGGTGACGGAGATGGTGTGTTAGGTTTGTCTAATGCTACATCTGTGCCTACAACAAGCCCAACTGGTGGGGGTGTTTTATACTCTGAAGGTGGGGCTTTAAAATGGAAAGGGTCAAGTGGTACGGTAACAATAATAGCAGCAGCATAATTAAAAATAATTTAATACCTTTACAACATGATACAAATAGACAAAGAATTAACAAGACCAGATAAGGGAACAGTAGCCGCTGGTAGTCTTATTAACTTCACTACGATTTTTCCTACTGGGACAATGAACGTAAGATATAATCTTATTCATTGGGTAAATGAAGAGGCAAAGGATAGTGAAGAATGGTTACCAATTCTAGGTGTAATAAATTTCAGTTACATTCAAATTAAGGAATGTACACCGGAAGAGTATGCCAAGCTTAACGATTCTGGTTCGGCTGAACTAGTTGAAAGCTGGCTAAAAGAATTAATTGATGCTAAAATAGGAGCAGGAAACACTAAAATTATATAATTATGACCAAAGAAAACATTTTAATTCTAAAATCTGGAGCAGATTTATTGATTCAAAAAGTAAGTGAATCTATCGCTTTGAATCCAGAAAACAAAGAACAAGGAAGAGCGTATTTAAAAAGTGCTATTAGTGCGAGTGAATCACTTGATTCTGTAGAAGCTGAAGAGGAAGAAAGCGAAGGTAGTGAGTCTGCAGAAGTTGTAGGTGAAAGAACAGGTAGAGAAGAAAGAAAATAATGCCAAAAAAAGAAGTGTTTTCCGTTTATATTTTAACAGCTATTTCTTTAATGGCTTTAATACCTTTAATATTTTCTGGTAATTTCACTTCTTTTTTTTGCTACGTACTTGACAACAATAAGAAAGTAGATGTTTATATTTTTTCAGACAAACTAAGATTTGCCGAGAACATAGCGTATGATATTATTGAGATGGCAACTATAAGCATTTTAATCTGGACTATAAAAACATTAGTCGAAAACATTATCGTTAAAAAATATATTCAATGTTTTCTAACTATATCTTTGGTTAATTTGGCTTTTTACTTCATAAACTACAATGCTTATTCATCATTCTATACACTCCCATTGTTAGCCGCTATGTTATATTTAGTTAGATTAAGAAACAAATGAGAAAGCAATTAACAATAAAGGACGCGGTTGGGCTTTTGCTACCTTTACTTACTATGATAATAGTCTGGGGTATAAACGTTCATACGAGAGTTTTAGCAAACGAAGAGAGCAGCAAAAAAAACAAGATAGCTATTGAGCGAAATTCTGCTAATAACGAAAAGACACGAGATTTAGTAGATGAAAATTATAAAACAATCCACAATAAACTTGATGCTATCATTTTCAAGTTGGGGGATAAACAAAACAAATGAAGGAAGCAAAAAACGTATTTAGCGGAAATTTAATGCTACTAGCCTCGATTGTAAAAGGAATTACTGGAGTAGTTGGGGCTTCTTTGATCCTTAGTGAAGATCATCCTTATATGGCTTTAATATCTTTGGCGGTTGGGGCTGGAGTAAACGAGTATTTATTGAATGCTGAGAAAAACAAAAATAAAGAAGTATGACAGATCAAGAAATATATAATGAAATTAAAAATTATTTCTCAATAAAGGAATTAGTTAGTAAAACGATATATAAAAAGTATGGAGAATCTGCATGGAAATTCATTTGCCCCAGACTTTTACATACTTTACTTGTAATTAGAAAAGAAGCAGGGAGACCGATAATAATTAACAACTGGCATAGTGGGGGTAAATTATCTCAAAGAGGGCTTAGAAGTAATTTAGGCTCTATATTTTTAAGTAAATTCAAGAAAGGTAGGCTATATTTGTCAGCTCATGTAATGGGTAGGGCTGTAGATTTTGACGTAAAAGGAATGACATCTTCGGATGTTAGAGATTGGATTGAAAAAATACAACATAAACTTCCCTACAAGATAAGGTTAGAAAATGAAATGAACGGAAAGCAAATTTCATGGGTTCATTTAGACATGTTTTGGGAAGCAAAAAATCCTAAAATTTACAGATTTAATATATAATTATGATACATAAATATTTTACTTACATCGCTTTAGGATTGCTTTCAATAATAATGATTCAAGGATTCTTTAATGGCAACACTTCTAATAGTGAACTTTACCAAGAAAGAATAAACAATTATAAAAAAGAAAAGATTCAAGATTTACAAGCGATTGACTCTTTACAAAATAAATTTAATACCTTAAAAAATGAAGTACATGAAATTGATTCTATTACTAGCGACTATTCTAACACTCAGATTGACAGCTTTTACACAGAGTTCTTCAGATAGCGTTAAATGCTTCTCCTATGAGCAAGCCAGAGGAATAGCAAACAAGCTACAGAAAGCGGCTCTATGCGATTCTATGATCCAAAATATGAGCTTACAGATAGTTAACTATAAGAAAGTTTTAAATACTAGCAATCAAATTATAATGCTTAATGAATCTCACATTTCCGAGCAAGGAAAAAAGATGAATGCTTTAAGTTTACAACTAAAAATTAGTAAGAAATTAACAATTATAGGAGTACCAACCGCTATCATTGGCGGCTTTATTGGCGGCTTCATACTTTCAAGATAACAGAACTTAGAACGAAAGTTTATAACCTCGCACCAATCTAGGACATTTTCAAACCCTATCATTAATTTGGTAGGGTTTTTTTATTTCTTTTAAAATAAAGTTGTGTAAACATTGTGTACATACAAATTATACGTACATTTGCTTTAAGTTTATTAATTAAAAACGTGGATATGAAACAAACAAGCAAGCAAAAAGCACTAAAGTACATAAGAGAAAAGAACGCTTACAATAGAGGTAAAGAAGTTATGGGTGTAATTAAAGTTTCCAATATTTCAGTTGTAAACTACAAGCCTTATATAGAATCTAATTCAGATCATCAAATTGAATGGTTAAATAAAAAGTATAAGATTAATTTCAAACTTGTAAGTGCTAAGTCTGCATTATGTGACGATGATTTTATTAGGGATTTAACAACTGTTTTATTAACATTTAAAAAAGCTTAATTATGGATTGGAAAAGAAACATGAATGAGCAAGAGGAGTTACAATGGGCGGAAGAGTACGACACCAGAATAATGATTTTTCAAGCCGAATTTAAAAACAATTTTTGCGTGGCTCCAATGGTTGGATTTTGCCCTAAGAGATTTGTGGGAACTCGTAAAGAATGGGATTTGAAAGTATCCCCTTGGTACAATGACGAATCTACAGGTAAAATTATTGGGGTTTTTTATGAAGATTTTAATGATGTTGAAAGCGATTTTTCCAAGAATGACCGAGAAGAGGAATTAGCATATTTAAAGATTAAAAAAAATGCTTTGATAAATGAGAGAAACTATAAACTAAAAAAATTAAACAATGACAAAAGATGAATTGGTAGGTTTAAAAATAAAGCTAGATAAGTTAATATTAAAAAATGATAAAATATCAAATTTAAAAATTAAAGCAGATGGCTTAATAAAAAAAAATAAAAAAATAAAAAAAGAAAAAAATGAGGAATTAGAATACTCAATTAAAAAGGCTCTAAGATTTGAGTTTGATAAATCAGATGCCTTTAGACAAGTTCAAATTTACCACACGGTAAAAGAATTGAAGTATGACGAAGAGGTTGAAGAAATGCGTTCAGATATTCTGAGCGATCACAATATAAAAGTTAATTAAGATGGAAGATAAAAAAAATGTAGGAGTTTTCGAAACTCTAAGTAAAGTAAACGTAAACGATAAAACAGAAAAAAAAGGTAAGTTCACTTACTTATCTTGGGCTTTTGCTTGGTCAGAGCTTATGTCTGTTGTTCCAAATGCAACTTCTAAGGTTTACCATGATGAAAATACAAATATGCCTTATTTCGCATCAAAAGCAGGTGTTATGGTTAAGGTTGGTGTAACTGCTAACGATATTGAACATATTAATTACTTACCAGTAATGGACTTTAGGAATCAGGCAATAAGTTCTGAAGAAGTTACCATGATGGATATTAATAAAGCTATAATGAGATGTACTGTAAAAGCTATTGCGCTGCACGGTTTAGGGCTTTACATTTACGCTGGTGAGGACTTACCAGAAGTTGATGAAAGTTTAGTTCCAGAATTAATTGAAAAGTTAGATATGAAAGTGGTTACTGATGTAGTAGCAGAACCATTTGTGTTAAAAGCTTCTCACATTAAAGAGTGGAACGGTAAAATATACGGAAGAGATGAAATTTTCATTGCTGGAGAAAAAAGAGCTTTACCAAAAGAAACTATTGCTAAATTAAAGTTAAACCCAAAATACGATCCAAAATCAAGTAAATAATTAGAGATATGATTGTAAATTTAGAAAGAGAAGATTTAATAAATTTAGTTAAAGGCACTAGCCCAAGCTATGCAGTAATGGATATGGATTTAATAAAGACTTCTGGAATATTTAGTGGTGGACATTCTGAAGGGTGGAAATGGAATTATAAGTTCGATGAAAACATAACAGACGAACAACTTTATGATATGTATTTAACGTGTAAATAATTATAGATATGAAAAACAAATTTAAAAAAGACTGGGATAGATTCGATAAGGAACATTACGAGAAAGTAAAAAAGTCAAGGGCAAAAACAGCAACATTTACAGTTCGTTTAACAGAGCAAGAGAAACAAGATTACATGAAAAACGTAGAAAATCCAAGCGAATTATTAAGAGATTTTATGATTTACAAGGGGCAAACTAAAAACAAGTAAGATGGAAGCAAAGGATTTAATGATTGGGAATTTACTCAGCTACGAACAAACAACACATCGTGTAATATCAATAAATGGAAAGTCTATAAGAAGTGTTTGGAAAGGAAACCAAAGGATAGATGAATATGACGATTTTGTTTTTCACTACAAACCAATACCACTAACTGAGGAATGGCTTTTAAAGTTTGGGTTTGACAACTCTTTAGTGAAAGATATTTTTCTAGCATTAGACTGTAATGTTATTTATGATGAAGGTAAATATTACTTTAGGCGCAGGGGTTTTCAAATGGTAATCAACCACGTCCACCAATTACAAAACCTATACAAGGCATTGACTAACGAAGATTTAAAAATTAAATAGATATGAGAGAGATTAAATTTAGAGTATGGGATTCAATAAGTACAGCTTATCATTATTGGGGAAACATACAGGACAATAAATTCAACGACTTTGATTTAGAACATTACACGCTAGAGCAATTCACAGGATTAAAAGACAAAAACGGGGTTGATATTTATGAAAATGATATTGTTATACAAACTATTGAAAGTGAGTATTTAGACCGTTCTGATTGGAGAATTATTGAAGGTTTTGTAAAGATGATTGAAGGATGTTGGTTCGTAGGTAGTACTAAATACCCTTTACACGCATTTAGTAATAGGATAACCGGAAACATTCACCAAAACCCAGAACTTTTAAACTAAATAGATATGAGAGAATTAAAAAGAAATATGTATAATACTTGGATAGTAGTATCTATTGCCACAATAATTATTCAATAAATGATTGTTGTTTATGAAAATGACTATTCTTTAGCTAATATGGTTCACGTTATAGGTTGGACTTTATGGTTAATAGTTATTTTCTTGTTAAGGCGATATAAATCATAATAACAAGGCTAAATATTTTTAACGAATAAAATAATAGATATGGCAAATTTAATAACACAAGTAACTCTTGATAGAGCAAATAGAAAAAAGGATAAATCAGTTAGTTTAACTTTTATTACCCAACTAGAACAAAGCTCTGAACAATTCATGGAGATAGATGAACTTTTGGGAGACTCTGGGGTTATAATGTTTAAATCTAGTGGTAATTTAACTACTGAAGAAGTTAAGGCTTTAGATGGCGTTGAAATAGAAGTAGAAGGTAAAACAAAAAGCGAAAGATTAAGAAATGTACTCTATGTTTTGAATAAACAAGATAATATTGGAGACTTTAAAGAATTTTATGTTACTGAAATGGAGCGTATCATTGAGCATTACAAAGGAAAGCTAAAAAAAGATTAAAATAAAGTTGTGTAAACAAGTTGTATGTACAAATTATGTGTACATTTGCTTTAAGTTTAACAAATTAAAAAAGTAACAATGGGTCCAGCAATAGAAATATTAACTACAGAAATATGTTTGCAGAATGAAAGAATTGCAGACTTAGAAAATACATTAGAGCAGTTAAAGAGTCAATTGCTAGATACTCATTCAGAGGATAGTGTTATAATCACTATAATAAATAACCAATTAAAAAAGTAACGATGGAAAAAATAGATATAATAAACGAAACAATAGAATTTTATTCTAAAGACCCTGAAGGAAGAAGGTCAATGGCAAATAGAGATTGTGCATACAACGGGATAGGCGGCAATCATTGTGCCATTGGTAGATGTTTTATGAGTAAATTTAAAAGGCAAGGAGCTAGTTTGGAAGGGAATACAGATTATGATGCTGATGGTCTAGCTGCAATACACAATGTAGGAAGTTTAGATAAATTATTATCTCCAAAATATAGAGGACATAGTTTAGATTTTTGGAGTTCATTACAATCTATTCATGATTCTGAAAGAAATTGGCACTCTAAAGGATTGACTGATATAGGATTGCAAAGTGTTGCAGAATTAAAAGAGCGATATGAGCGCGTTTAGACACTACCACAATAAAAACCCTATGGTCTGGGAACAATTCAAAGCAACCACTTTTGAAGCCATTAAACGAGGCTTTAAGACTTACGGGAGCAAGGGAATATTTGAAATCATGAGATGGACTCAAAAAGGAGAAATCAAAGATGATGGTTTTAAATTAAATAACGATTACACGCCAGACTACGCGAGAAAATTTATTCTAGAATTTCCACAACATAAAGGATTTTTTAAGTTAAGAAAAGTAAAAAAATAGATATGGAAATTAAAAGAGGTATGATATTCCGAAACATAAATAATATAAAATGTTATGTTGCCAATGTGTTTAATGAGGGTGAAGAAGAAATTGTTACTTATAGATATTGGTTGAAGCATAAAAAAAGATGGGTATTTAAAACAGACTTTAAGGAGTTGTTTTTAATAGCATTTGAT
>TARA_R110000744_G_scaffold134589_3_pt1 | contig 11906 bp, 18 predicted proteins | sample TARA_R110000744 | Tara Oceans TARA_R110000744 (sample SAMEA4398083) | marine metagenome | biome: Polar Biome; feature: [DCM] deep chlorophyll maximum layer (ENVO:01000326); material: water (ENVO:00002006), including particulate matter (ENVO:01000060) such as... | depth 36 m | reverse complement strand
ACACATGACACTTCCATTCGGAATATTCAGGTAGTTTGAGTTCACGCATCGTCTTGCTCCTTTACTTTACGTATTTCAGCACCAATCTTGTCTAACTCATTCCAGGCTCTAATTGTAACTGCAGCCTCGTTAGCCTTAGCTTCGATGTAGATAGCCCACTGATCGTTTTGCTTTTTACGTAGCATTTGTAATTTAGTCATGGGTTTGCTCCATAAAAAGTATAAACCACAAAACCCAACGGATGTTGGGTTATTAGGATTTAAAAGAGATGTGGGGGAAGCTGCTAAAAAGCGTTACTCAGCACGCTTAATAGAGTTCCAGTATATTTGAGAATTAGTTTGTTCGCGGCACTTAATATAACTGGGGTTTAGCATAACTAAGTGATGCTTTTCATACTGTTTACGTTGAAGCCCAAGTAACGGAATGTGGTCTCGTTTGATATTGGTGATCAGGGCAAGTTTCTTTATTTCCGCAAACCAACGCATCGTTACTTTATAAGCTGCTGTACCCACTTCGCTTTCTCTGGGTACATGACAAAAATTACAATCATCCCTGTGCTTTATGATATGAATAAATAATCTCTGTGCCCCTTTACTTAATGTGGTTACCGCTTCAAGTAAATCGTAACTAGCCTTTTTCTCAAGAGTACTTAATTCACCTACGGCTTGGAATCGACCAAAGTTATTGGACTTTTTACGGGATAGCTGGATACTTGTACCAGCGGGTACAAATAATGGGATGGCGTCTGATTTTAACATGCGTTAGTGCTCTGTCTGGAGTACGGATAACAGTAGTCGCATATAGGTATTAAGTCAACAGATTTAAGTGTAGATAAAAACTGGTTTTCATCTCTCCGTAACGTTATTTATCTACAGTTTCTGTTGATTTAACCCCTATAAATATACAATTTATGTTGATTTATTTATGTGCTAAGTCGTTGATTTTAAAGGGTTTTATGTGTTTTCGCTCCTGTACTATATATAGGGAGAAATTAACCATAATTCTCTCCACAGAAAAAAACCTCTCTACTACTTTTTACAAAATGTCGCGGATGCGACACCCCAAGGTGCTCTAGTGAGCGCGTTAGCGATTCCTACCTAGCTAGCATGCAGCGTCAGCGTAATGCGAAGGTGGGTAGGAAAGTAGCTAACTAACAGCGAACTAAAGTGTATTAAATAAAATCTAGGACAAGTTCCTATATTAAGTAAGGTTATTACGTTTTATTTTGTGCCAGACATAAAAAAAGGAAGCATATAGCTTCCCTTTTTTTGGTACATTTGGGCCCTTTTTAGTCCCTATACCATGTGTACATACCGTAACATATTGATTTATATATCTTTTACCTTGCTCTAACCGAACTGATTGGAGGTGTGCATTCTAACTTATTAGCTTACGTAAGACATTGATATATAAGGGAATATGTTATTAAAAAAGAGTTAATTGTAGTAGTGTAGGTGTTCTTATAGCGCCATAGTGCGTCTAAAAAGGGCCCCGTTTCGTCCCCATCAATGAGTGGCATCCCTCATTGAAGAAATATTCAGTGACCGGCGTTTCTTTTTACCTTGGATTATTGCTTTAGCATAATGTTTTTCTAGCATAGTTAATGACACATGTCCCATGCAGGCGGCAACCTGCATTGGTGACATTCCTTCACCGAGCATAATAGATGCAAAGGTATGTCTTATTTGTTTGGGGGATCTATTAGTTAATGCTACGCCAGCTCTTTTTAGTGCAGCAGGCCACATAGCTTTAATTTGATTGAAACCATAGCGATCCCTATCACCAAAGAATTTACGTACGTTATCTTCTGGTCGTTTTATGGCTCGTCTAGTAATTGTTGGTTTAAAAACGAAGGTACCTTCCAGTTGTGTAAACTGTCTGTGATGACGCAAATGCCGCATAACTTCAGCATCTACTTCAATGATACGATCAGAACCATCAGTCTTAGTTTCTCCCACATACTCCTCTGCGGTTACGCGGCGCTTCACCGCTCGTTGTATGTGGATAACATCATTATCAAAATCAACATCTTCCCAACGTAGTGCTAACAATTCTTGTAGTCTCATACCAGTGTAGAAGCCTACGCCCCAGAATGCTCGCTCACGATCAGGTGACGCATTAAGTACACGTTCTACCTCTTCAAAGGATAAAGGGTTTATGCGCTGCATACGTTGGCTTGTGGATGAGGTCTTTAAGTAATCACCTGGTTTAATATGATCAAAGGGATGACGATCAACAATACCGTCCCCTACTGCTGCAGTATAAAGAAAACGCATCATGCTAAGTACTTGTGAGGCATAGGATGATGAAAACGTCTGTGTCTTAAGCCAAGCACGCACATGTGCTGGTTTAAGTTCTAGTAAAGTAAGCATGCCAAAGGCAGGCATAAAATGTTTGGTTAAGGTCTTCATACGTCTGTCATGGGTACTTACTTCCCAAGCACCTATCTTTAGCTTACGATGACACTCTTCCTCTACTAACTCACCTAAAGGAGTAGTAGTCATGTGTCTTATTTCTGCAGTGGCTTTACTTGGGAAGTGTTCTTCAATGTTCAATGAGCCCATTGCTTTTTGAGCACGCATTTTTGAAAGCATGGCATCAACAAGGGTAATATTATCTTTAGTAGGCACCAGCCCTGTTCCTTTACGGTGGCGTCGCCCTTGATGATTTAACGTCATACGGATCATGCCGCTGTGGATTGAGACCCCTTTAGGTAACTTGGTTTCTTTCCTTCGACCCATTCTGTCATTCTCTCCGTATTGATCCACAGCCGATCCATAGGATCTGTGCGGTAATGGTAGCCATGGATAATAGACCCTTTATTGCGCAAGCGCAAAAGGGTCGAGCGTGACTCTCCTGTAACTTCTATATACTTACTTAAACGTATCCACATAAACTATCTCCATAAAAAAAGCCACTAGATAGTGGCTTTTGTCCATTGGGCGTTAACTGCCAAGTGTTTAATTTGTTTTGAACAGGGTTCAAACTTCTTTGCTTTTTTATACCCTCGGTACTGGGGTATCTTCTTAATTCCCCAGTGCTTTGTGTGCCTGTGCAATGATGCAGCGCTTATTTGTAAACGCCTAGCTACTTCATCATTTGCAGCTCCTTCAGCAAACCAACGAATGATGTTGTCACGTTCTGCGTTAACAGTGGATCTATGATTAATGTTTGATCCCATTTTTTTAATCATGTGTGACCTCCTATTGATAAAAAATGTGTCGCCCAATTTGACCGACAGGGGTTAATTTATTCGCCCAACTAGGGGAAACGTAATCAGCGTGGTAATGTGTGGCTCCGTCTACTAAATCAGGAAAATCAACACTTAGTACCAGAGTTGCAATCTGATTTGCCTGAGTCCATGCCGCAACATCTTGCGGAATGTCAGATTTACCGTCGCAATACCAAGAAAACTGACACTTATGCAGCCTTCCAGGATGTTTGTTGTGGTAGACCACTTCGCAGACAGTCCTCGGATACTTTTCTGAATACACACGGTTTAAAACAACCTGTGCAACAGCTACTTGCTCAATGAGCGGCTGTGATCTTGATTCGTGGTAGACATTTAACGCTAAACACATCAACGCTTCAGCAATCACGTGAGTTGGCTCATTTGACTGTCACTTGCAGAGCCTATTAATGTCTTGCGCCGGTTGCGAATTGGTTGCTGTAGGTTATGTCTGAATACGGCAGAGGAACAATCAACAGACCTGCGTCTTAAAAGCAAGGCTATCTCTTTATATGGCACGGCTAAGGCACGTAACTCAACTAGTGCTTTTAGTTCACTAGTTGTTATCTCTCTGCGCTGCTTCCTTGCAGTTATTTCAGGCTTACTAACCAGCCCGTTAACTGAAACAGCGTCAGTGCGTGTGCTGCTAGTAAAAAACTCAGGTATGGTTGGTTTAAGGGCAATATTCATGAAGGTGTCTCTTTTTCTATTAAGGTTTACAGCTCATTTGTAGATGGTTCAATTTTTTCACCGTTGTACTCAAGTTTCAGGAGGCTTTCAGCCGCTTGTTCTACCCTGAGTGTGTTACGCTCCAATGAAACGCGTTGTGTAGTAGTCCCTGTAAAGTTCAGGGGTAATGGACAGTCAATACGTAACTCGTTCATAAAGCGTTCTCCTGATTTAGGTTCATTAATGCCATTGTTGCTTTCCAATTTCTTCAGTTGCCACATAGAATCTTTCAATGATCATTTCTGCTTCCTCATAGTTGTCCTCAAAGAGTTCGGCATCAACCTGATCTATCGTTGCGTAGCACTCTTCAAGGAGTTTACATAGTCCAACGATAAGCTCTGAGGCTTCCTCTAAACTGGTTGGTGTATTTGCAGTAACTGTGGTCATTTGATGCCCTCAATTTGGTTAATGCCGATTTTATGGCGTTGGATTTCCCCATGATCAAAGTCATAGATGATTGAGCTCATAGTGCGCTTTGCACCATAGCCACTGTCTGAATGCCACGCATCCCCGGAAGGGAGCGCCTGGAATGTCTCCACCAACATGCTAGCTATCTCTACAGAAGTACTATGATGGATGTGCCCCATTAACATGTGTTTATGGTCAGACTGCCCCCACTCTTTAGATAGAGATCGAGCTACATATTCAAATGCCCTCTGAGGCTTCATCCGATCTCCGTGGTGGGTCACAAGTAGGTTTGAGCCATAGGTTATGTGCTGGAATTTGTGTGCGTTGTCCATCACCTCTACACGAGGTTCTGATTCATAAAAGGCTTTTAACATGATGTTCATACAACGAGAAGTTGAACTGTTGTGGTTACCCCTGACTTGCATAAGAATTACTTTGTTATGTGCCTTTAAAAGTAGATCAATAGAACGGCGATACACACGTACTTGAGCGGCTACGGAATCCCCGTAGTCCCCGTCCATGTCCATATGGTTTTGACCTGAGCTAGTGGTGTTTTGTAAGTTATCTGAGTGTCCAAAGTCCCCTAAATCCAGCATTAAGCCAACGTCAGATCCGCCTGACGCATGTATTAATTTCTCAATAGCACCAACTGTTACACGCTCTGCGATTTCAAGATCCCAATCGGCATCACCGTTACGTTCTTTAGTAACTTTCATACCAATATGAGCATCACCTATGACATAGGCTGTAAGGTGCTTAGGGAGCTTTGTAAGGGGCTGTATAACTGAAGGGGTGTACTTGGGTAGATCTTCCATTAAAGCGTCAGCAAACGACTGTAAAGCAGCTTCTTGTGATTCTTTCTTTAGGTCTGACTTAACCCACTGGCGTATAGGAAGACCGTCTTCGTCATAGAACGTAGAAACACCTTTGACAACATGAGTATCAGGGCATGGCCTTGTCATGTCATGTTCAGGACTCCACCCTCGTTTAGCGGCTGTAAGTCTTATACGGGCTAATGTTTCGCGTACTTTTCTGTCGTTAATACCTAACTTAGTAGCAGCTTCTTTTTGTGTTAACGAGTTGAGTAGAGCAGTTATAGTCTCTGTTTGTCTTTCAGTAATACAAAAAGGCAACAACGCCTTATAATCTATCATGGTGACTCCATTGTTAATTTGAGCCAGCAAATACCAGTACGTGTAGTTCGTGAGCTACTTTTACTTCTTTGAGTAAATTTAGCTTAGTTCAAAAGAGTAAATGGCAGTTCTTGCCACTTCTTTTCAATTTGGATTAGATCCATGTAGTCATCAATAGGGACAAGTGCATACCGGGGCTGACGTTTGTACGTAACAAGTACAAGTTCGTCATCATTTGGGCTATCACTAATATGTCGTCCTACATCACTGGCTGACATGGTGGGGGCCGTGACACCCATTCGCGGCGCATCACGGATGTGATACTGGCGCATCTTTGCGTAGACCATCTGAAGGGATATTTTTAATACGCCAGCAATCTCATCAGGCGTGTAGCCAGAGATCCACAACTGTGTAATATCTTCCAGATAGGATTTGTTTTTCACTTCGACACCACTCACCAATCCCCAGCGTTGACGGCGACACCAAATGGTGTCTTTAGTCACGCCGTAGAATTTAGCGATCTTTGAGTCTGACCACCCATCATCAATTAGGAGCCCAAGCTCTTCTTTATCAGGATCGAATGGAGGTTTACGTAGAATTTTGTTCGGGGAAATGCGGGACATTGATAAGTTCCTGTATTGGTTAAATCCAACACTTATCAACTGGTTTCAGCTAATGCTGACGTTCGTATTTGGCATGGTCTTCGCCACACTCTTGATCACAAAATAATTTTTGACTGTTTACTTCAAAAGGTTCATGGCACCAATGACACTCTTGTTTCGGTTGAAGTTTGCGAGAAAGACATGACTGTCTAATCGCTGCTATTCTTGAATCCAATAGTTTTTGCTCAATCTCTTGAGTTGCGTCTAAGATGTCTGCCGTCAAAGTTACTTCTCCTTAACTGAACTGTCCGAGGGTTGCTCAAGAGCATTGTGCCTGTCGTAATACTCCAACTGCATTTGCAGTACGTGAATGGCCTTATTAAGGTCTATACGGTGAGTACCCTTTTGTCTTGTTAGGTATTTATTTACTTTAGTATAAACAGCTGCCTGTAATCCTTCGTAACCAAAATTAGCAAAGGTAGCTTCAAGGGGCTGTATGCCCTGCTTGGTATAGTGGTCACCGTCTACTTGTGACTCAATAGCTGACATTAAAGAACTGACCATTTTGTTACTCCTGTTACTGGCTCACCTTCGGGGGTTTTGTACTGTGGGTCGTCCTTATATGAACGAACATACTCTGGGCGAATAGCGACGACTTCGGTGCCGTTAATTAAACGAGCAAGTACAAATACACCTGGTGAAGGAAAAGTGTGGACATCATGCCATACGCGTTTAAGTACAGTGTTCATCAGGAATCTCCTTGGTAAATTGGTCAGGGTTGGTAATACCGGTGTGCTCGAATATCTTGAATGCCTGTTCTTCTGTCCAGTCACACTCAAATGGGCATGATAGCCAGCCGTATCCGTAAAAGAACTTGGCATTAACAGATTGAATCAATTTACTATGTGCTTGGCTTAGGTAATCAGCCACTTCGTTCTGTGTTAAAAGCTGGTCTATGTAGAGAGACTCAGATTTCATATTGATTTTGTCGTCTTTATCTTTGAAGAAAGCGGCTATAAATGTAGACCACTTGAAGCGTTCTTTAGCTAATGTGTCGATGAGTGCTCGATCAGGTAGATATAAGTGTGCTCGTTGGTTATGAAGACAAACAATGTCGGAATCGAGGCTGGTATGTACGAAGGATTTGTTCTTAAGTAAGCAAAGCGTTCGTTTGATGCTCTTGGTGCGGGGATTGTATTTTTTGGTTCGTTTTTTCATGTGAACTCATATATGCACAATAAACTATTTCATATAAAAATCAAGTATTTATATTAAATAGTCTATTAAGAATGGAAAAATACCCCCTGGAAGGGGGTATTGGTTAAGCAGCGTCTAATTCAGGAGGATTTACTGCGTTTCGTAAGGCACTTTCGGTACCATTATTGGGTAACGAATACTCTGTTTCCCACGTTGGGTGAAACACAGAAAGCTCTCCCCCAAGACCTACGTCTGGGTGAGCAATTTCAGGTAACCGTTGCCATTCCATACATTCCACTAGATTCTTGTTAAGGTAACTAATGACATCTACGTCATCCCGAACCAAGAAATACTGAGCGTCGTGAATGTGAGCAACAGGTAGTACGTCATAACGGTACTCAGACTGCAGTAAACGTTGCTGTAGGTCGATACCTGCACGGTTATTTAATAAACCATAGGATTGTCCCAAAGCGTTGCCAGCAGTACGTGCTTCAGCTTGTGCTTCATAGGGAGTAATTCGTGCGTTCATTAGTGACAGTTTCAGCGTTGGGGTACGAACCCGTAAACCAAATGCTGTAGTCACATAACCGTCTTTTGATGCTTGATCAATCTTGGCCTTAACCCATGCATCAGATGCTTTATACATCTCATGGTAGTTGGCTTCGATTGCTTTGGCTTCGTCTTCCGCAAGCCCTACGTTGTGGATTAACCCATGATAGGTACCTCCATAAGTGAGTAGGAATGTAGGGGCTTTGGATCTTTGGCGAATGTCAGGGTACTTCTTGGCAATTGAATTGATACTTTCAACTGTAAGTACAATGTCAGGCATCTCGTCCTTGAAGTAAGCATAGGCACGTAAACAGTGACCATCGTAGCCGTCGGTATACACTTTTAGCTTGTTAGGGTCTTTGGTTGTCAAAGCAGAGATTCTGTCTTCTAAAGAAGCAAAGTCAGCACCCATAAACAACCATCCAGGCGGTGCTTGAAAGCATCGCTTGATTAACTTAGCAAAACGACTTCCTGTAGAGGGGATGTTTTGTAGGTTAGGGCCAGAGCTAGATAGACGACCAGAGACCGTACCACCCAAGTTGAAGTTACCGTGTAGATAGTACCACCCGTCTTTAAAGATGGAATGTTCCTCAATGGCCTTAATGAAGGTATTAAGTATTTTATTCGCTTCAAAGAATTGAATAAGCGTATCTAGTATTTCAGTATGATCAGATCGGGTAATCCGGTGCTTTAGTTTTTTAAGGGTCTTGGCACCTACTGCAGGTGCACCCTTATCTGTCTTATCTATGACAGGATAATCCAGAAAGTCATACCAGAACTGTTGTAACTGAGGTGCGCTGTTGGGGTTGAAAACCATATCAGCAAAGTCCTCAATAGGCTTCACCTTAGTCTTTAGTTTCTCATTAGCTTTGGTTTGCTCTTGCTCCTGAAGTAGGCAGTTAAACTCTTGTATAACAGGGGAGTTCTCAAAGTAAGCTAAGGTGGTGGATGTCACTTCCTCTAGCTCTTTACGGGCTAATGCCACTGCCTTCATATTAATAGGCATACCTGTGAGTTCCATTTGCAAGATCACCTTTACAGATGGCTTAAAAATAGTCTCATAGATGTCTAATTGATCATCGTTAATCATGGTACAAAAGTGTTTGTTAAACACATACCATGTGGCTAAACAGTCAACAAGGTTGTACTTAAGTAAGTTTTGCTCTGGAATTAAAGTGATGTCCTTAATATTGTCTTCAGCATAGTTACCGGCAAAAGCATGAGCTTGTTCTTTTAAGCTAAGTTTATTACCTGTCGTACTATTGGTTGCTAAATAAGTAATCAACTTAGTGTCGTGGAATTTACGGGTCATGAGTTCAACACCGTATTGTTTCCCTTTCTCATCAAGTGAATGATCCATAAACAGCTGATAAATCAATACCTTAACGTCAAAGTTGGCGTTGTGGTAAATCAAAGTACCTTGATATTGTTCAAAGAATTCAAGCAGTAATTGCCTTACTTCTTTGTTTGGATCATCCGCAAGACTATCAACACGAAAAGCAATGCCGTTATGCTCATCCCAAGCGAAAGCGATGGTACCAATACCTGCTTTATGAAACTTCAAACTGAAGGTTTCAATGTCGCAAGTTAATAGCGGATAAGTGTGTAAATGATTAAGTGCAACTTCAATATCGTGCAGCTTAGTAGGATACTGTGCTGAATGAATTATATCTTCACCTGGAGCTACGTAACTATCCTCTAAATGATCTGCTAATGTCATCATTGCTAGATCTAACTTAGCTTGATTTTCTGGAGCGTAAAATAAAGATTGGTAGTTAGGTGCGTAGATAACTTGAAAGTATTCATACCCAGTAATAGCACAAGGCAAGACATAGCCAATGTGCGGCTCTGCTTTGCGTTGCTTTGTTAGGGTTTTGAAGTAATGCGAATCACACACTAAGATAGTCTCAGTGCCTAGCCCAGCTAACTCAGGAAGTAGATCAGCTAGATACTCTTTTTGAGTACTGGCTTTTACTTTTTTTACAGCGTCATACTTTAACGAAAAAGCCACAATCTGACTTGTGTCTACATTAAGTAGGTTTAGTGGACTTAGATAGCAGTCTTGTAGTTCGCGTTTCTTTAAAGACTCGTCTTTAATGAGTAACGCTATAGGGTATTCTGTCCGATCTTGGAAGATAATATGGCGCATGGTTAGCCCTCAAGCATGTTGGTTAGCAATTGTTCGCGTATTAATTGAATACCCTGCTCATTGTCAGCATTAAACTTTTCAATGTCCGCAGTAGTTACTGTAGGTTCAGACTCCCTAATAGTTTTCAACTCACCAGTAGAGAACGCATTTGAAATTGCCGGAGGCAATAGTTCAAGTACGTCAGATATACTCTGGGTCAGATTAAGTGCATTAGCGATTGTGTTTTTTATAAACACATCACGAAACACTTGTTTTTGGTGATGAGACTGGTATTCGTCAAAGGACTCGACAAAAGCTTCTTCAAGCGGGTGCACATTACTGACCTCATTAAGTGAAAACGAGGAGTGTACGTAAGTGGTGTAGCCTCTTATAAAGAAGCCCTGCCCTTTAATAGCGTGCATTTGTTTAACACAGTACGTGTCAATGACGCGTTGGTGCGCTCTTTGAGACAATACGTAGAGGTAATCTACAATACTGTCTTGGATCAAAGCCCTAACATCACGCTGCACTTGTATGATTGTGTGGGGTCTGGGTCTGCGTGCCATGTTCTTCTCCTTGATATTTCTCAGGCAATTTACCGTACAAAATGACTTCTTCAGAAGCGCGAGAGATAGCGACGTATAACATACGTGCTACTTGGTCAGGAACGTTGCATCGACCTATGTCATTCAAGTCAATTAAGACTCGCTTATAGGTGCTTCCTTGGCTCTTGTGAACGGTACATGCATAAGGTGGGCGTATATCTGCAATACTGTCTTGGGTCGTAAAGAAATCTGTCCATTTCTTTTGACGCTTTAACTGACTTAGCTTGGTTTTTACGTCCTGACTACTATTTGCAATAAACACTTCAACTTTATTATCAAGGGTCAGGTATTTACCTGAAATACCTAGATAAGGCATAGAACTAGCACTTATGTAAGTAATACGTGCACGCCCATCTGTGGGGTAAATAGTCTGACCTTTATTGTCCATGATGGGCTTGTTGGTCACAATCTGCTCACCCACTTCAAAGTCATGGTTGTAGCCTTTGTGTTGGCGGATAAATCCGTTGTACTCTAGTACCCGTGCATTAGTCCAGGCCAATACTTTGGCATCGTCTTCTTGCTCATAGTGAGGCAAACTAAAAGAGTCTTGGACAAGTGATTGGAAGGTAGGGCCATCAACATGGCGTACTTGAGCCCCGCTATACCCATAAGCAATAAAAGGAAACTGCTGAGATTTAACAGTTTTGCGGTAGTTAGCTGACAGTGTATCAATTTCTCCGTCAAAACGCATAATCTGGGTGAGTTTAGCTGTAGGTATTGAGCCATCAAAGACAGGGGAAGTCCCACTTGTAGGTGGCGTTAACTGGTACGGGTCACCTATGTATATGACCTTAGAGGAATACGTTAACTGACGTATAGAAGCCAGCAAATTATGATCAATAAAACTGGCTTCATCAATAATGATTAGGCTTTCAGTTACTAGATCGTTTTTTGTGCGCCTAAGCGTAGTTAAGCCAGTCAGAAGGTCGTTGCTTACTTTAAGTCCTAATAGACTGTGTATAGTTAAAGGTTCTGCGCCTACGGTAAGCTTTTCAGCAATAACTGAAGCTGCTTTACGTGTAGTGGCAGTGACATATATGTCTACAAAACCAAAGCCAGGGCTACCAATGGCATGTAACATGCGCTCTTGCTTAGGGATCTGGTTTAAAATGTGCTGTACTAGCGTGGTTTTACCGGTACCTGCTGAACCTTCAATAACAAATTCGGTAGCTGTCTTGTCGTTTAGAAAAGCAAATACTGCATGTACTGCTTCTTGTTGGTCAGAGTTAAGCTGCTGCTGTGGCATTTTGCTCTCCTAAAGTTGGTCTTAAAGATGAATAGTTCCAATTAGTCTCAATGTATGCGGATTGGTATTCCACCACTTCT
>TARA_R110000744_G_scaffold20140_2_pt1 | contig 11931 bp, 17 predicted proteins | sample TARA_R110000744 | Tara Oceans TARA_R110000744 (sample SAMEA4398083) | marine metagenome | biome: Polar Biome; feature: [DCM] deep chlorophyll maximum layer (ENVO:01000326); material: water (ENVO:00002006), including particulate matter (ENVO:01000060) such as... | depth 36 m | reverse complement strand
TCGTCATAGTCACCATCTAATTTCCAAAAGTGATCTGGTTCACTCTGTTCGATAACGGCAGCATAAGATGTTAGTCCAACGCTTATCGGTAACAGATTACTAGATTGACCCGAACTTGAAATGATATAAAAATACGCTTGTCCTTGTGTAAGGGTTATAAGATCAGTACCATCAAACGTAATCTGTGTGTCAGACCAACTGGTGACAGTCTGTGTAACACTAGATGAACGATCTTTAGAGTTTGATATATAAACACCTCCACCACCTTGATTAGGACCAAACCTCGCCCCTTGAATAGTAAGACCAGTTTGTGTAAGCGAAATGGTTTCGTCATTTATACTATTGACTAATGGTGGAAATGAATATGATCTATAAAGACTCGTTAATGATAAGACTGAAAACTGAGATTGATCTGCGTTGAGTGACCCACTTGTTGCTGATGGGTTTGTTAATATTTGCATTGAATTATTTTGTTCGATTGGAACAATGTCTCCGACCGTCACCGCACAAACTCCAGACCCACTTGCTCTATGATAGACACCAGCACATGCAGTAGTCGATGCAACATTGTTCGAACTCACCTTTATCAGTGGATATGCCCTTTGTGGACTATCTGGGGCATCTTGGTGGAAGGTGGAAAGAACCAGACAGAAATCTGCTTCACCCAAAAGAGTTATATCACTACTATTATTGGTCGCAGAAAACCTAGAAGAATCTATATAATCGACAGTGTCAAATGTAAAATTGTCACTTTTATTATAGTCACCAGAAGTCGCCCCCAACATTGCAACATCTCCTGCGCTGGGTATTTTCCAAAAATGTATAGTCGCGTTATCTGCAGGTATGACGAAAGTGGCACTCCATGGGATTGCACATTTTAATTCTATTGAAGAGTTCGCAGGAAGGTCTACTATCCCTTGCCATGTCAAAGCGGAAAATTTCGCTCCATCAGAACCACGAGCATAAGAATAACTTTGTGATGCAGCAATCTCAGTTCCATTGTTTGTAAGTCTGCCCACAACGTCTTCGCGCCCCGTTCCTGTTTGCGAACACTGAAGAGAATAGGTTATATAATATCTTCCTGCGTCTGCTATTGTAATAGCATTTCCCACTCTAGAAAACGCAGCATCTTCTAGAAGGTTTGAGTTAAAAGCAATCGTACTTTCTGTTAGATTCAAGTTTTGTGATGCGGTTGCTTTGTATAAACCCAAGTTATCCAAATCATCTATCTGTAAAACGATAACAGAACCAAAACCCGAAACACGGTTGCAAGGACTTACGGTACTGGTATCACTTCTATAAAACCTTGTCGTGAATGTTGCTATGCTGGCAACATCGATGAGCATTGAACTGCCCATGTAAACTTCTTGTTGTCCACTTTGCTTTCGAATGTAGTCTTGACAGAATCCACCACTTCCTTGTGCGCCAGTTACAATCAACTCTCCCTGCAATTCAAACCTGTCATTATTGGTTGTATCATTGGTAAAGAATGACTCAGAATATAAGACCAAGTATTTTCCTGATGAGAGGGTAAAGACTCCACTGTTGTAAGTTGCAGCAGAACCTTGAATGACAGATTCATTGTCCCACTCAAGATCAACAGGTACTCCCCCATTTGGAAGTACGGTAGTATTATCTGAGGAGTTACTTCTAATGTAGATGTCACCGATTGCCATTATGGATTCTCGTAATTTCTGTCAAATATCTGGGATACGGGCAGGTCTACATTACCAGATGTCATATCAATTGAGTCGACTCGTATATACTCATAACCAACATTATGTACCACAACGTCGACGCTCGAAGACTGAATGGAAACAGAAAAACTTGTACCTGAATCTTCTATGCCGCCCAATTCTGTCATTGTTCCTGCATCATAAACCCTCACTTCTGTGTTGGCCACGAGAGGGGATATTGTCAAAACTGCTGGGTTCACGATTGTGACTGTGCCGCCATTGGGGGTAGAAAAAATAGAAGCATTGGAACCATTTGTATTAACATATGTTAGCGTCCCAGTACCCATCCACTGAATATGAATAGATGCGAGAGGGTCGTGTGTTATATTATCTGCTGTCAAAGTTAAGTCGCCACCATTGTCAGCAACTCTAATATTCAATGGTTCATCAGGGCGAACTGAATTTGCAATTGCATCCAACCCACTTTGGTTGGATATGGTTACTCCATCCTTCGCACCCTTCTCAAAAAGTTCTTCTCTTATCTGGGTTGGTGTTAAATCAGAACCAGAAAATGTTGCCCAGAAATTATGGTAGGCAGACACACAAGCATTCAGTTGAACATTACCATCACCCACTTGAGATGTTCCAGTGGGAAGACCCCAATTTGCAGCAGTTCTTAAAGGTAAAGAAGCGTAGTTAGGTTCTCCATTAGACGGCACAGAAATACTCTGCTTTACACCATCAATATACAGTGCAACTTCATTATTAAAGGCAGACCCACTAAACACAGCAGTGATATGATACGTTCTGTTGACCTTAAAAATATTATCTGAAAAGACCTGATTAACATTAGTGCCATTAACCACATCAAGCATAACTTTATTTCCCGCCCAAAGAACAATATTAAACTGCCCGTTGCCGTTTGCACCTTCCCTGTATATGTTTTTTGGTGGCAACTGTATTTCGGTAACTTGGAACCAACCACATACAGTCTTCTGGGAAAGAACTTGGTCAATGTTGGGACTGGTCGCAACAGATATTCTATCTGCTGTGTTATTCATTCTTACACTGTTGGTTGTAGCATCTTCACATAATGTTATGCCAGAATAATCTATTGATGTGCCTGTCCCGTTATTAGAACCAACAACATCCACCAGATCACCATCGAACTTCCAAAGGTGATCTGGGGATAATGCAACAATATTATCAAGATATGCCATTAAGGATTATTCTACACCGACAGCATTACTATAGTTTCTTTCCAGCGTAGATACAAGCGATATGTTCTGACCAACAGAACGACCAATAGTACCTGTAGCAAGTACATACTGCGCAGTTCCTTCACCAATCGCAACTACTGTAACACCAGCGTCTGTTCCTGATGAACGACCACCCTGCACATTTCCGTCGTAATCAAAGTCAAATCCAATGGAAGAATTCCCAGAAACGTCTCCGCTTATAGGGTTGCCGCTGTTATCATTAACCAGAAGCGCACTAGCAGAACCAAAGGTGCTTGTGAAGAACACACGATAGATCGCAGCAGCATCATTCGACAAGTTGCTGTTAAAGTTCAAAGAACCAGCAGCAACGAATGGGAACTGGATTTCATTACTCGATTCATCGGTGAAGATGATTCTGTTGGTATCGTTTGCTTGGAAGTTGTCAATGTAAACACCCTGAGATGTTTTAAGTGTATCACCAACAAAACCCAAGAGGGCATCTGCCAGTTCACCAACTTCATTACCACCACCGTCATCAATATCACCAGACTGACGTAACTGTCTCTGAATGAATGCATATATCTGTTCTGCTGTACCACTGTTGCCATCGATGACAACATCAAATTCGTAGGTGACGCCACCGATATCTCTCTCAGCAGAACCATAAACGATGGACATACCAGTGTATGGCAAATCGGCATCAATAGCAGCATCCGCAACAGTGATCTTTAAATCCGCTGCTTCAGATAGTGGGAATCGATATGCAATGTAACTAATGTTCGACAGACCAATAGAGGTCGACGTTGAAATGCCGTACAACTTGCCCTGAATACGAATATACAGTGTCAATACCTGTGAGCGGTTATCAAAAGCACCGTTGCTTCCATCACCAAAGGTTTGAATACCCTGATTGATTACTCCAGGAAAATCGAAAGAAGTTTTTGCAGACTGGTTGGCAAAAGCATAGTAGGCAGTGTCGGAAGGATCAATGGCACCCAGAGATACAATACCAACATACTCTCGCAATACGGCATTGCTCGCGTCCAGTTCTCTCCAACCACATGATCGCAGCAAGTTACGAGTGCTGACATCAGCAGGTTTCCATCCTTTACGGAATTCGAACTGCTCGGGGGTCAATGATTCCATTGGGAATTCATATGGGATTAAAGATGCATCTGTTTTCCATTCTTCTTTGAAGAAAGAATATAATGCCTGTCCTGTTATACCATCATCACTCAGGTTTCCCGTAACATTCAATGTGAATGTCAAAGAAGAAGAGTCAATTGTTATTTCAACTCCCTGTGAAATGTCATCTGGATCTACTATGAGTGTCATCGTTTTGTGCCCCTGTTATTATTTCTAAGTGTAAACTACGTTAATTAAATTTCCATCGATACTATATATAAAGGTCTTGATCTCTATCACGCCATACCTGTTACTGTATTGTTGATATAATTGTCCATCATCATTATATGTAAACGTTTTGAAACTCACGCCATCATAATCTATCCGTATCAAGACGCCATCGTCGTTGTATGTGTTCACTGGATTTATTGGGTTTGCCTGAAGATGATGATCGACCACATATATTCCACCATCTGAACCCAGTGTCGCAGAATTATCCGCATCACTAGAAACAGACATCTCACCAGAACCAGCACCACTATGTGGCGAATAGTTGCTACCACCACCACCAAGACTCGACAACCTGCGCAGTCTTACATCCACCATCTTGATGAATTCTTTATAGTGGTCTCGCATCTCGGGGAACGTATTAAAATCATGGTTCTCAATATTATAGTTCATTGTCTTCTCATTGAGATCTGACAATTCCTTCAATGCTGCGGTGTACTCAGACATATTGTCTTTGGGCGTTTCTGCCTCAGTTTCACCGTCAACATCGTCAACGACATCTGGTGTTTCTTCAATCTCCTCTAATTTTCCGATCGTTTCATCGAGATACGCTTGGATCTCTTCATTCTTCTTGATGAATGCTTCATTCTGACTTGCGCTAATTACATCCCTGAAGATAACAGGGTTGTCGGTGGGAATCGGTTCATCTACAATCTCTCCCAATTCCTTCGTCATGTCGGAGATCATGCTGAAGATATGATCTTTGTAGTCGCCAGACATGGCGACCTCGGCAATAGTCTTCTCCTTTTCTATTATGACAGGAAGACCATCATCCAACAACTCCTCAGCAGCACCTTCCAAGAGATCTGCAATCAAACCACCGCAATTGATATCAATGTCGACTAATGGTTTCTTCTGGACTATCTCTGCTTTCTTCTTGATAGGTTTTATTTCTTCAACTATCACAGGTTGGGTTTCTTCAAACGCACTTTCCATATTCCCGAGCATCTCTGAGAGATCGAGTTCGATGTCATTGATTAAGGGTTTTTTGTCTTTATTCAACATATAGTCGGGGTCCATCCGTTATCTGATTCATCATCTGCTATGAGACCATAACGAGTATTTATATCAATCTTAAGACAATAAAATTATACTTTCGCACAACATTTTATCTAAATACTAACGTGAGTTGAGGTATCAATTTTGTCATTCCTTGGTGTATGCAACACAGGCACAAAGGAGGTTATTCATGAACGACGAAAGAATATCTGAAGTCGAAACGAAACTGTACACTCACGAGGGGAGAATCAATCATGCAGAAGCAGATGTCAGGCACATTGTTGGGAACATTGATAGAATCGAAGAGCATATGCTCAGAGGTGCTACAAAACCAATCAACTACATGCCAATCATCAGTGGTGTTGTTGGTCTCTTGGGGGTCATGGGTACAGCAGTCTTCGGTATCATGAACTACGTCGACCTCCAACTCGTACATGTACAGGATAAGAAGAGAGGGATGGAAGTCAGGGTTATGCAAAACTCTGAGCACATCAAAGATCTGACTGAAGTTGTATTGGATAGGTTGGGACGCTTGGAAGAGCGTCAGTCGACCATTGAGGGAGATGTTACCGAGCATGATCAAAACGGTCATATCGATTAACACAATCTTTAATACGTGCAGAGCACCCTTCGGGGTGCTTTTTTTATTCCAAGTTTATTTTTCGATGCTGATAGTCGACATTGTCAAGGTTGACCACATCGGAGTTGAATGCATCAACCATGAGGTTCATGTTCACTTCGAGTTCGTCAATTGAATCGCCAAATGCAGTAGCAGGGTCTACACTATACAAGGTGATGTCTCCGTCCTCGTTATAATAAACCTCACGGATCTCATATCCTCTATCCGCGCTTGTGGGTCTGAATGTTACTCTATAGTTCCAAGACATTCTCTGCGCTCCCGTGCTTTTCCTCATATGCATCCCTTAACTCTACAAAACCACCAATCCATTCGTCGCGGTGCTCAACGAACACCTGCGAGTCTCCTTCTGAAGATGTGATAACAGTGACCAACTTCGTGATGGGTTGACCTGTCATCTCTTCAAACATAACAGCGTATGCTGACTCCTGCTTGAAGTAGTTATATATCTGCGAGCGCGTCTTGCGCTTGTTGGATGTCTTCCAGTCAATGACTGCCAACTCACCGTCGAACTCAGCGATCATGTCGACCGTTCCTGCTGTACGCAGATGGTCAGAGTACATTCGACCTTCGTTGACACGGATGTTGTCGATAGACTTATCCGCAACGTCACGCAGTCTCTTGTACATGTCATAGGCATGAGGCATAACACCTTCGGGAAGTTTCATACCCAAGGAGGATTCCTCGACAATGATTCCATCGTTGGAGCAATAGTCCTCGATCAGTTTGTGTACAGAGGTGCCACGTGTAGACGCAGCGGTGGAGACACGCTGTGCCTCTTCTGCTCCGACTCGTCGACGCCATGCGTGGAGTCCTGCCTGCAACTTCTTACAGGAGGATGTGATGGTTGTCACCGAGGGATACGGACACGCAATGGCACCATCTTCACGGACATAACAACGTGTTCCACCAACGTTGACTTGCTTGACCTTGGGGAGACCCACGAGGTCGAGTTTGAACTGCTTGTTTAATTTACTCATGCTATATATTATACTCAACTAGATTAGTTCGTCAACTGCACCTTCGCCAACATAGATACTCTTCATGTTGTCGGTTTGACAGATAATGGTTTTCACTTTCTTGTACACTGCTTTGTTTGCCTTCTTCCACTCCTTTGCAAGCACACCACCCTGACCAAAGTCAGCAACAGCAAGAGCATATCGCCCATTGGCAGTCTTCAGCATGTGTAGTTGAACAGGGTCGCCTCCCTGCTCGAATGTCCAGATGAATAACATCTGATCAAGTGGGTCGCGCCCTGCCATTGCATCTTGTTCGAGGAAATTGGATATGTCCTCGACGCACTGCAACGTGCATGGGTGTAAGTCTTCAACTTGTTCTTTCATTGGTGTGCTCCTGTTATTTGCTCTATTTAGTTCTGCGACATACAGTATCTTCTGGAAACGGTTTGACATATATCGTCTTGACACCGCACTTGCTCAGTAGATCCAACCCACAACCCTGATGCCCTTTGAATTGTTCAGAGTAGAACACTCGAGCAATACCGCTGGCGGCAATCAGACGAGCACACTTGACGCAGGGAGAGTGAGTCACGAACATCCAAGTTCCTTCACTGGACGAACCACTCCTCGACATCTTACAGATGGCATTCTCCTCAGCGTGCAGGACTTCCTCCTTGGTCTTCACCTCACCGTCCACTTTGCGTTCGCAGACGTTTGACAGACCAGAAGGCATCCCGTTGTACCCAACAGAAACGATTGCTCCTGTGCTCGGGTCGACAATGATCGCGCCAACCTTCAACCGTTTGGCAGTGGAGCATTGTGCAAAGTTCTGTGCTGTATCCATGTACGCTCGGCACACTTCCTTCTTCATCTTCATCGTCGCATCCTTGCTATGTCTATTATTTCTTGATTGTTCAAGACTGGAACTGCATTGCTCTTGTGCATACAACTGATGCCTTTGATCAGTGTACCTGTGTACGCATGTTTCTCTGGAGCACTACACACCCCACGCTGATCTGAATCAGCGGACTTGTACTGTGATGTGTCGCCTCTCAGTGCGCGCACAGGCGCATCGGGCATGGGTTTGAATTCTTGAGTCGGGTGCTTCTGGAATCGCTCGCCTCCGAGCATCTTCTTCTTCTTGACCTTCCGACCGTTGAAGTCGTGGGATGTCGAATAGTATTTCATCAACCAATCCCCAGCGCGATTGACAGAAGTAGAATGCCCCAACCGATGAGAGGAGCGAGAATTATCCATGCCCCAATTAGAATTATTACACCCACTAAACATTTCATAAACAACCTTCTCTCTCAATTAACGAACAACCATTATACAGCAATACAAGTACAATGGCAAGTGGTAAAAACTCCTGTGGAATCAACACCTTGCGAGTCGCCTATATCCATGGCGCATTTGTGGTGCATTCTCCACTGCTTCAAACTGCAAGAAGTCTAGATCAAAGAAGAATGATGTGTACTTGCCCACTGTGTCAGGCACTGCTTCCACGAACGTGTATACAGCAGTCCCGTTGTATGACCAAAACACCCACGTATCAGTTGGTCCATTATCGACCAGATGACCTTCGGTCTCAATCTCGCCAGCGTATCCACCGAACACGCGCACTAACTGTTTCTTGATCATGACTGCTCCAATGCTTCTTTGACTTGCTCGAAGTCGGGAAAATAGTTGCGCTGGTCGATATTCGTTGACTCCAATTCCACCATGAACATCAATCGCTCATATCTGAAATTGTAGACCGTATGTTCTATTCTGGTGTTGAGTAGATACATGGTGTCCTGCTCGTATTGCAACTGTACTGTTGATTCGTGGTCTACCCAAGCACAGAAACTTTCTGTTGAGTGCAGGTTGCAGTCAGACAACATCATGTTTATCCCGCATCCTCTGTTCGTGTCTTTGTGCAAAGGGTAGACGGTGTTTGGTGCAATCCTTGTCACACCAATCGCTTTTATCGGGAAATCTGCGTCGATATCTCTCAGTGTCTGTGACATGTCAAGGCAGGTGTCTGTGTCGAGACACAATGCATCCCACCAGAAGTATTTGACCCACTGCTCGGGAGTGGAGTGCTTGACAACACGAAGTGCCATCTTCCGCAGGGCAGCGTTTGGTGCCCTGTTAGCAATCCAACCTGACAGGTTATCGTTGACCTGTGTGTAGCAGTCTGACTCAACCATTCCTACAAATGCTCCATGGTGCCGTCGATACCAGTCGACGATATACGGGGAACCCATTGACTGCGATAGACCTCGGACAAACCTTTGCCCAATCTATTGCTTCCTGCCAATCCTTTCCAGTCGCATAGACAAGAGTCTGCCATTGAGCATCTCCAACTCGCTCTTGCATCAGATATATCACCTCATCTTTCATATGGTGCCTCCATATTCTGCTTTGTTCTTTGCATTGTCCGTGTGCATCAGTAGTCCACGTGCTTCCTCAATGCTATCGTACTGCTGATAGAATTCAGTCTGCTTCTTTTCTTCCATGACCACCCAGTGGTCTTCCGAAGTGGAGAACACGCTGACGTCATCGTTGTCTGTATCGACATCCACAAACTGAATCGCTGTGGTGGTCTTCGTGATCTTGTATCGCGTTATTCCTGCCATGCTATGCTCCTGTGTATTCAGCGACGAGTCGCCAGTTGTTGTATTCTGAATCGCTCCAGATGTTGACTAGATTGTCATCTGCGTTGAGTTCTTCTTGGAACTCATCGAACGTGACGTCACGCAAACAGCGTGGTTTTCTCGAGGTGTGGCGATATGCCATCAGTCGAACACCTTTGGTGTCGAACATCCTGTTCCATATAGACTGCCCACCACGGGACTGGACCGATCCAGAAATAATATTAATGCCTGTTGCTCGCATCACTGCGCGGTACAATTTCGGTGCCAGTCCATATCCGTTGTACAATCCACCAATCTCAACCATGGTGACTGAGTAGAACTGTCTACGCTCATAGTCGCCATACTCTTCTTCGAGGGTCAATGACAGAACCATATCGCCTTTGTTGCCGCTGTCGTCTCGGATATATCCCGACACAAACATCTCACAACCAATATAACATGCAAACAATTCAATCTTACCCACTTTGGCGATTCGGGAAATGCCTTCATCCCGATCGATTCTGCTCATATTTGTTTTGCCTAATCGCCCAGTCTTGGTGATGCTACATTTTTCCATTTACGAGTGCCTCTCCGTTTGAACCCAATATCATAGAAGTGACTTCTTCTACATCCAAGATCATGCGGAGGTCGTCATACATATAACGAACACGGGCGATTGCGGCATCGACAGTGACGGCATCCACTATAGTTGACAACTTGATGCAAAATTCGTCATGATATGTAACCTTATATTCATTCATCTCTAAACCCCCAAAGTAGCAGCGACGAGGTATAGTGGTACAAGCACGCTGGCAAGTACACCGAGAATAACAGCGTGGTATTTCAAGTCACTTATACGTTCTTTCATTTTCATATTCCTCTTGGTTTCTCTCTCAACTGTTACCATTATCGCGCAATCAGGGTACAAGAACAAGTTCTAAAAAAGTGAATAGAATCAAGCACTTGCGAATGCTAGTGCATCGACAGCAGCACGCATCACGACAAACTGTCCACAGAGTTTTCCCTCAACAACAACACCATCAACATAGATGTAAGACTTTGACTGGAGTGCTGAGAGATACCCAGCGACTTGGTTCACTGACAGCGACTCGACCATCGGTGCAACTTCATTACCGAATCCGAAGTCTCCACCGTTTTCGTTTTGGTTATCGATACACGCTTGGAGGACTATCTGTTCATTTTTGTTCATCTTCATATTCCCTTTGGTTTCTCTCTCAACTTGCAACCATTATAGCATTATCAGGGTACAAGAACAAGTTCTAAAAAAGTGAATAGAATCAACAACTTACGATAACTGACTCATCGCCTGCTGTATCAGGAGTGGATCTGCCTTGGTCAACAGACTCAGGGAATACTGCTTCTCGACCCGATACAACTTCCAGAATGCAGGGTCTTGAACTTTTATATCAGAGGTGTTGTGCATCAGGTCGGCAACCTTGATAGTCTGTGACTCCGCTGGACCACGAGCATAGTGCTCCGCATCCATACGCTTCCTCAGAGCGCGATTCCCGTCCTCGGGGACGCTGACATCGGTCAGGAAGCGAACATAGTCTCCAACGACCTCTCCGAACCTCCTCGTGACCTCCTCCAGCGTGACAGGAGTGTCCTCCACAACGTCGTGGAGCAGTGCCGCCATCAGCATCTCCTCGGAGTGATCGACCGTGGAGACGACTCTCGCGACCTCTATGGGGTGGGAGATATACGGTTTGTTGTTGTATTTGCGCTTCTGACCAAGGTGCGCTCGAGTGGCGAACCTCAGTGCGGAGTTTATTCTGAATCTATCGTACATACATATTCCTCTCAATTACAACCATTATAGCATGTCGCATATACAAGAACAAGTTCTGAAAACCTGAATAGAATCAATGACTTACGGTTACGGGATCTCTATACTGTGTATTTGGAGACTGGTGGGTTTGGGCACACCATTCGTCGCCCATGCCATGATAGTGAGACTCAGTGGTATCATTATCGCTGTTGCGATGATTATCCTTTTTGTTTCGTTCATAGATAGTTCCATGATATTGCGATTCTGCTTCTCTCAGGTGGCACACGCTGTTGTCTTTTGACCATGTGCTCCAACCATGGTGGCCAAACATTCATCTGGCCAGTATCGGGTTGATGCTGAAATTGTAACTCATGTGTTGGCACCCATGGATCGCCCAATTGGACATGAACATGTGCAGGGTGTCTGTACATTATCACAGCAGAGTCTTCATCTGCATATGGATAATATGTACCCGCTGCCATGGAATGAGGATGGCAGTGAAGTGAATGGTCATCGTTTTCATTGTATACAGAATACCAATACGCGACTCTACCAAACATCATTTCGTTAGGCGCACCACGTGACTCAAGAAACTGTTTTGATGCCTTGGTCATACATTC
>TARA_R110000744_G_scaffold17976_1_pt1 | contig 11931 bp, 8 predicted proteins | sample TARA_R110000744 | Tara Oceans TARA_R110000744 (sample SAMEA4398083) | marine metagenome | biome: Polar Biome; feature: [DCM] deep chlorophyll maximum layer (ENVO:01000326); material: water (ENVO:00002006), including particulate matter (ENVO:01000060) such as... | depth 36 m | reverse complement strand
GGGGATCATCGCGGTGGTAATAATAATATCAACATCTTTTGCTTGCGCTGCAAATAACGCCATTTCTGCATCAATAAAGGCTTTGCTCATTTCTTTGGCGTAACCATCACCCGATCCGGTATCTTCTGGCTCTTCGTAGTCAAGCTCTAGAAACTCAGCCCCCATGCTTTCGATTTGCTCTTTTACTTCAGGACGAGTATCAAACGCTCGAACAATCGCCCCTAAACTACTCGCAGTGCCAATGGCCGCTAAACCAGCAACACCGGCACCAATAATCATCACTTTAGCCGGTGGCATTTTACCCGCTGCGGTTATTTGCCCGGTTAAAAAGCGGCCAAACTGATGAGTTGCCTCAATTACGGCACGATAGCCTGCAATATTGGCCATTGAACTTAACGCGTCCATTGATTGACTGCGGGTCATTCTTGGCACCATTTCCATGGCTAACGTGGTGATTGATTTATCTTTTAACGCGGCTAAAACATCGTCATTTTGAGCTGGGGCAATAAAGCCAATGAGATAAGCGCCATCTTTCATTGCAGCTACTTCTTCAATCGTTGGCGGATTTACCTTAAAAATAATATCAGACTGCCAAACATTTTTCTTAGTCACAACACTTGCACCGACATCAATAAACTCTTGATCGGTAAAACTTGCTTTTGTGCCGCAACCTTTTTGTATTTGCACTTCAAAACCAAGCTTGAGCAAGGAGGTTACCGCCGTTGGCGCGCTTGCGACTCGGTTCTCACCTGACAATACTTCTTTCGGTATACCAATAATCATAAATCACCTTTATTTCATCATAAAAATCTAGTTCACAAGCTCAACACTTAATTTATTATGCCGAGCCTACTTACGAGTTATCTGATTCGACTGAACGTTAAAATTATTATTATTACTAACTAGATTAATGTTTTACCATTAATTGTTTAATTTTCATACATCAAGCTGGTTTATTTTCATTATAGGACAAGCTTTATAATTTTGTTGGTCGTAGTCCAAGGTCTAGTTTGCGCTATGACATGAATAGATTAAGATAAAGAGATACATTCTAAAAAAGGAAAAATAGATGATTTATCGATTAGCTGATTTAGTCCCGAGTTTAAATGAGAGCAACTTTATCGCACCAAACGCCACACTAATCGGAGACGTAACCTTAGGAAAACAGACCAGCATTTGGTTTAATGTCGTCATTCGCGCCGACGTTGCCAGTATTAACATTGGTGAGCATACTAATATTCAAGACGGTTCAATTTTGCATGTTGATGCTCAATACCCAATGACGATTGGAAATAAGGTTACTGTCGGCCATAAAGTTATGCTGCATGGTTGTACTATTGGAGATAATACATTAATTGGTATGAATGCTGTTGTACTCAACGGCGCTAATATTGGCAAAAATTGTTTAATCGGAGCCAACAGTTTAGTCACTGAAAATATGCAAGTGCCAGACGGACACCTTGTCATAGGCTCTCCGGCTAAAATTATTAAACCACTTGATGAGTCAACCCGCGAAATGTTTACAAAATCTGCTATGCACTATGTTGAAAATGGCGAACGCTATTTAAAAGAATTACAGCAAGTAGATTAGCTTCAATACTTTTTGTCTGAATTTATTTAATTGTTAAAGTGTTAAAGCTAAAAAATTCAGGCAAATACCTTCCTCGCTAAAGGCTCACTTGTAAGCGATATCAATATACAGAGTAAGTCTGTCTTGTTTTCAATGCGACTTTAATGGCTAATATGCGAATTTTTTCGTTAACTGTCAGGTCTATATTAACTGTCAGGTCTATATAGGCAGACCATTAATGAAGATGGAAAATACAACTTCATTAAATGTTACTTTTTTTAGTGCGATTATAAGTTTTGCACCGTTAATTAAAGCTATTTTTGAGGTTAGTATGTGTAGTTCACCAAAGCCAAGAACAAAAGTTAAAGGAAAAAGCGCTACCAGTGCCAGTTTCTTATCAAGCATGTCTGCAAAATCTAGACAACGTTTTACCGAACGAGCCAATATTGCACAAGAGCGAAGAGATAATATTAAAATGGCAGAAAAAGCTAAAATATTTTCAGATAAAAATAATTTGAGAACAAAAAAAACATCAACAAAGATAAAAGTACCAAAGCGTTCAAGTTATTGGTTACTAACGATCAGTGTAAAAGAGTTGTTTAATCTGTTACCCTTTAGAAAAACCGATACAAATCAATAACCTAAAGTAAAACCTCAAACAAATACACAAACAGTAAAAAATCGTTAAACATGCTAATTTCACTTAACTCTTGACGTAATTTAATAGCGCGACAAAATCATTAAATGGAATAGGTTTGCTAAAATAAAAGCCTTGAAAGTTATAGCAACTTAATGATTTTAAACACTCTAATTCTTCTAGTTTCTATGCTATTTCGGCAATATGCATGTTCGGAATCAGCTCAGTTTCATCGGTGGTGTTATCGTCATCAATAAATTTATTCAGGCAACATTAAGCAAAACCATCACACAATGACTCCCAATCAGTGCGTGACATTTCACTTAATGATTTAGATTCCCAAAAACGTTCAACAACAACTTTTTATGACTTTGCACTCGACGATTATTGTTTTTACAGCTATGGCTACTTATGGCTATTAATAGTAGTCATAACTTAATTTAGCTGACTAGAATTTATGTCAAACTTGGATCAATCATAATCACTCTAAAGTCATTAACATTGGTATGTGTTGGCCCTGTTATGATTAAATCATCCAGTGGTTTAAAAAAGTTAAAACAATTATTGGTCTTTAAATAATTAGACGCTGACAAGCCTAGTTCATTAGCTCTTAGCAATGTTGTTGAATCGATATAAGCGCCTGCTACATCTTCGCTGCCGTCAATACCGTCGGTATCACAAGCTAATGCAACAATGCCTTTTTCGCCTTTAAGTGCAATAGCTAATGCCAGCATATATTGTTGATTTGGGCCGCCTTGACCTGAAGCATTCGCTAAAGTCACGGTTAACTCTCCACCAGAAAATAGTCAGGTAGGCTTATTGGTTTTAAGCGCACGTAATGCTATTGCCGCGTGTTGCTTTGCAACGTTGTTGGCATCACCCACTTCATCATAATTAAGCACTTCAACATGCCACTTTGATTTATCAACTGTTGAAATAGCTTTATCAATTGACTGTCTAGCATTCGCCATAATAGTAAAGTTTTTAATCGTATCAGCTGATGATACAGTTCTATTCCCCGCTGCAGACTTTGCCAGTAATGCTTGTTCAATAGCAGGAACTCGTTTCCAACCATATTTAATCAATATATTTAATGCTTGCTCGCCAGTAGTATGGTCTTTAACTGTTGGGCCTGAGGCAATTGTGGCCGGGTCGTCACCAACTACATCAGAAATAATAAGGGTATAAAAATCACCTTTTATTGCTTGTGCTAACCTCCCCCCTTTTATTTGTGATAATTGTTTTCGAACGCAATTAATTTCATCAATAGACGCACCAGAGCCTAATAAGAATTTATTTAATTGCATCTTTTCTTCAAAGCTAACGCCTTCAATTGGTAACGAAAGTAAAGCAGAGCCTCCACCTGAAATTAAAAATACCACGGGGACATTTTCAGGAACACTTTTAGCCAAGGCTAAAATTTCTTTCCCTGCGTTTGCACTTCCTTCGTCAGGTATCGGATGGCCTGCAGTCAATATTTTTATACGACCGATACTTGCACTGGTTGTATAACCATGACGAGTAACAACAGTGCCATAGCATTTGTCACCGAAGAATTGATGCATAGTATTAGCCATATCGACAGCCGCTTTACCAGCGCCAATAACACATAAACCATTACTCGCATCTATGTTTTCAAGGTGTTTAGGCATACAGACCGAAGGTAGGCTTTCATTAACCGCGATTTCAAAGAGATTTTGTAAAAATTGTTTGGTTTTCATGATTATTTCACACATAAAATAAAAAGATGCAGAAGGCTTTTCAGCCCTCTGGTCATTAACTAAATAGCATTGGAATTGATAAACAAATCGCAATCATGACAAGAAAGTAAGCCACTAAAATGACAATATCTTTTCTTGTTAAAATAGCCGGTGTATCAGATAAAGACGTTAATGTTGGACTATACGTGGGGCGTTCTTTATTACTGAAAAGCAATATACCGTATGCAACAACACACGTAACAACTAACCCTATTAAGTTCCACCAGAACCAGAATAATTCAGGCACCGACAACCAAAGAAACAAGTTAAACGCAACACCGACAAGTAAGCCAATGTTAATTTGTAAAGCACACAAACGTTTATCAAAAACAGCCAACAAGAAAATAGCTAAAATCGGGCCATAAAATACCGAGCCTACTTTATTTATTGCTTCAATAACTGTTGCCGCTATATCGCCAGCGTAAAGTGACAAGGTTAAAGTCACAACACCCCAAATAACAGACGTATATTTAGCATATTTCATGTAGGTTTCATCATCAGGCGTTTTATTGGTAATACGACAAAAATCTTCTACTGTCACGGCTGATAATGAATTAATGGTTGAGCTTAACGACGACATGGCTGCAGCTAAAATAGCGACGATTAAAATACCAATCATGCCGTGTGGTAAATAATTAATGATAAAAACTGGCATCATCATATCACTTTTACCTTCAGGTATAAGCTGGGCAAAACTTGTGTCCTGTAATGCGAGTGTGCCAATAATTAAACCTGAAAAACAATAAAGTAGCGTTACGGGAAATCGTAAAAAACCATTTGCCATCATCATTTTTTTAAGCTGACCAGGGTTTTTCGCTGAAAGTGCTCGCTGGGTTTGTGTTTGATCACAGCCATAATAAGAGGCATATAAAACAATACCGCCAAACACCATAGGTAAGAAACCAAAACCATCGCCTTCAACACCATAAGATGAGAAGTTAATCGCTTGCAAGCGTGATTGGTCAACATTTTCAACAAAGGCATCAATACCACCTAAATGACTTAAGCCGAAATATATACAAGCAACCGTACCTAAAACAATAATGATCATTTGAATTGCATCACCATATACCACTGCTTTCATGCCGCCTTGGAGTGAATACAATAATGTGATTACACCAACCAAAACAATAGATTGCCATAGTGTTATACCCATAGTGGCAATGAGAATAAGCGATACAGCGTAGATCATGATGCCAGTTGAAAAAGCACGACTGAATTGAAAAACAAAACTGATCACTAAGCGAGAGGAGCGCCCAAAACGTTGTTCTAAATAGTCGTAAATGCTTACAACTCCTGAACGATAAAGCACAGGTAATACCGTGGATAAAACAAGGATCATCGCTAACGGAACAGCTAATTCGTAAGACAACCATTGCATGCCACCACCTTCTCGCATACCGACAAAAGCTGGCGCGGAAACAAAGCTAATAGCAGAAAGTTGTGTTGCCATTACTGACAGAGTGAGAGGCTTCCAACCGAGTGTTCGGCCACCTAAGAAGTAATCTGATTTAGTTGATTGCCCCCTAAGTTTAAATCCCATAAAAACCAGTAGGACGAGGTAAATAGCAATAATGCCATAATCAAAAGTATTCATAGTGACAACCTTAGCCAAAATTAAGTGATTTAAGCATTAATAATGTTATATACATGCTTAATCAAGATAGAGTTATATATACACTTACACAAGATAGTATTTAAAAAAAAGGCAATAAATTTAATGTATTGCCTTTATTTAAGTATGCTATGTGTGACTAAAAATCATATCTTGCTGTAAGGCTTACTCGACGAGGTAAAATTGGTCTACCCACGAAGAATTCACTCGATGAAGCTTGGTTGTTACCTTGACGAGGAGAGCCCTCAGTTATACCTTCACTATCAAACAAGTTGAAAACGCCTAGACCTAAACGAATTTGCTGCTCGTTTGCTAGTTCCCATGTGTAACCCAAATCTAAGGTGGCAATACTGTGGCTGTCTAACTCAACCGTATTACTGTCATTAGCGAATGCTTTACCAAAGTAACTCACCGCAACGCGCGCATCAACAAGTCCATTGTTGTAGGTTAAGCCAATGTTACCTGAATATTCTGGTTGTCTTCGAGGCTCTTTACCAAGCAGGCTAGCGTCAGCTGATTCAGAAAATTCTGCATCTTGATAAGTCACGTTACCGTCTAACACGATTTCATCTGAAATATTCCAACGTGCAATAACTTCAGCACCGAAAGTTTCGGTTGAAAGTATATTTACCGTTTCAATAATATCCCCGTTTGTACCGTTTTCGAAATCAACAGAACGACGGTTATCAAGATTTGCGGTAAATAATGATGCATCAATGTATAAATCTTTAGGGAAATATTTAATACCTAATGCTGTTAACGTAATATCTTCACCGTCATAACTTTGCGGCTCGCCATTTGCGTTAAATTTAATACTTCTTACTTGTGGAAAAAAGTAACCCTTCGATGCATTGGCATAAAGGTTAATATCATCTTCAAGTTTGTATAAAACAGCCGCAGAGAATGCCGCTTCAGTTGTTGAAACTTCACCATAAGTAAATTGGCCTGTACCGGTTTTATTTACTTGCAAGTTAGGCGCTAGGCTTGGGTCATCAGAAACCGTCACAAACTCACTACCTTCTGATTTTTGCGTACCTTCAGCTCGCTCAATTCTGGCACCAATATCAAATGACCAATCATCATTTTGCATTTGATCGGTAATATAAAAAGCGGTGCGTTTAGACGTAAGACGTTTATTGGTATAACTAACGCCAGGGCCTACAACACCATTTCTAGAATATTGCGTTGAATCACCCGCGGTATTGGCAAACGATAAGTCAACCAAACGTGAACTCTTACCATCACTAAAATCAGCTAAATAAGTTGAAATAATGTTGTAATCCATTTGCTCTGCGTGGATAAAGAACGTACCTATGTTTATAGTATGATCAAATCCGCCACCTTCAAGGTCACCGGTAAGGTTAAACTCAGTGCTGAAGAAGTCACCATCACGCTGGCGATCAAGTAATCGGTTACTAAATAATAAGGTATCGTTTGCTACGGCATTACCGGTTTCAGACCAAGTGTAATTAGCCGTTCCTTCTAAGCCCGTTCTATCAGCATAACCCGATAACGTTTCAGGAGTATTCGCAACACCATCGCCATCTAAAAACAAGTTAAATTGATGATCATAACTGGCCGCTTTAGCTTTACCATTTAGCGTCCATGTATCATTTAGGTCGTTTTGAAATTCAATGGCTACTGAGCCACCTTCAACTGAAACACCATCTCTAATAGGTGATTCATAAGTACCGTCAGCCGTTGGGTAAGACAACTCAGCTGCGGCAACTGTTTGTGCTACATACACTTTATCGCCATTATTACCGGTTAATCGTTCTCGGTTCTCGCCATCAAGTGGTAAAGGTAGGAAAAACTGCACTTTATCGTTAATAACCTGACCAGATATTTTGAAAAAACCATCATCCCATTCTTTTAAGATGTTACCGCGTAATTGATAACCTTTGGTTGGTAAACCTGTATCTAATGGGCCTTCGTCATAACGATAAAAGCCTGAAATTGCATAATATAAATTATCATCACTTGATAAAGCACCACTGTTGAAAAAGTCGGTTCTTAAACGCCCGTCTTCAGCAACTTCTACTTGCACTGTGCTCTCTGGATCGTCAGAGCCTGTTTTAGAAATGTAGTTGATAATACCCGCAACAGAGCCTGGGCCGAATAAATTTGAAACACCACCACCAACAAACTCAACTCGATCAATGCCTATGTCAGGTCGAAAATATACATCTTGTGCTGTTGAAGTCATACCTGATTGAAACGCTGGCATGCCGTCATAATTTAATGGGGTAAATTGAAATTGTCCTCCTGATGGTAAACCACGTACAAAAGCGTTAGTAGCAACTTCACCACCACCACCTTCTACTTTAATACCTGGAACACTCATTAAAAGGTCAGCTTGGCTGCTGAAACCTCTTTTAGCCAAATCTTCATTGTTAAACCATGTAGTTTTAGCAGGTGTATCGGCTTCAGTACGTTGAACACTTGAACCCGTAATTAGGATTACTTCTGTTTTTACAACTTTTGCTTTTTTAGTTTTTACTTCTTCAGCAGCCCATGCAGCTGTTGAAGATGTGGCTAGTGCCAGCATTATAACTTTCGACAATATATTCAGTTTCATTTTCTTCCCCATTCGACGCTTTGATATTTAGAATATTTATATTAATTGTTGCGAGTAACTTTTTAATATTACTTGTAATAATCGAGTGATCTTTATCTTGTTTAATAATCACTCACTTTAGTAAAGCATATACTTTTTATCATTACAACTCATTATGAGTATTATTTACTTGATATAAGCTAATAAATAGTGCTTTAATACTCATAATGAGTTTAAGGTGAATTGAAAACAGGGGATATTATGAAAAATCAGCAACTATTTATAGAGCAAGCAAAGGGTATATTGGTTAAAAACGATGTAGATGGCTATACCATACCCACACACGGTTTATATCCATTTCAATGGAACTGGGATGCTGCTATTACTGCATTAGGCTGGATGAAAGTAGATGAAAGCCGTGCATGGCTTGAAATAGAAATGCTTTTAAAAGGTCAATGGGAGAATGGCATGGTACCGCATATTGTTTTCCATAAGCCGGTAGATACTTATTTTCCAGGGCCTGATGTTTGGGGTGTAAAAAACAAAATACCCACAACAGCAATTTCTCAGCCGCCTGTATTAGTTACCGTTGTTAAGATGATGTTTGAACAGGCGCAGGATAAAGCGTTAGCTGAGGCACAATTAGCTGAAATGCTACCTAAACTTATTGCTTACCATAAATGGTGGTACAACGATCGAGATCCAGAAAATACCGGTCTAGTTGTTAGCTATCATCCTTGGGAATCAGGCATGGATAATAGTCCGGCCTGGGACGAAAGTTTAGCTGCAGTGCCACCTGTTGATTACAGCTATAAAAGAAAAGATCTTGATCATGTCGACTCTGATGAACGCCCACATGCTGAACAATATGACCGCTATATATACCTAGTAGACTTTTTCAAAAAATGTAACTTTGATAGTGCGCTTATCTATAAAAATTGTCCTTATAAAACCAACGATTTAGGTATTATTTCAATTTTACATAAAGCGACTAAAGATCTTGTATCGCTTTGTGAACAATCTAAAAACAACGAACAAAACATTGCTTGGTTTAACGAGCAATTAGCCCTTACTGAAAACAATATTAATACCTTGTGGAGCGACGAGCACAATAGCTTTTTAAATAAAGATGTTATCACTCAAAAGTTATCTCCGGTATTAACAACAGGCACTATGTTAGTTATTTTTGCCGAACTGGCTTCAGCAAAACAAATGAAAGTATTAACGCCTTTATTAAATGATTGGTTAAACGAAACACCTTATGCAATGTCGTCTACATATGCTAAGTGTGAAGCGTTTGAGCCCCAAAGATATTGGCGTGGTCCTGTTTGGTTGCACATTAACTGGATGATAGCGTTAGGCGCAGATAGCTATGGGTTAACTAAAGAAAGTGAGCAATTAAAGCAAGCCTCTGCAACGCTGATAGATGAGTTTGGCTTTTTTGAATACTTTAATAGTAAAACTGGCGCTGGCTGTGGCGGCGATGACTTTTCATGGACAGCCGCCATTGCTCTGCATTGGCTTTTATAACAAATTTTAGAGGGCAGTTTGATGAAATCAGTCATTTGTTTTGGTGAAGCGCTTATTGATTTTTTAAATATTAATCGCGTTGAAGAACAGCCATTGTCATTAAATGAGTTTCGACAATATCCTGGTGGAGCTCCAGCAAATGTTGCTGTTGCCATAGCAAAATTAGGCGGTAAAGCCTTGTTTGCTGGTCAAGTAGGCAAGGACGCTTTTGGTGATTTTTTACAGCACGCTTTAGAAAGTTATCAGGTTGATACGCAGTTGATGAGCCGCCATCCACAGGCTAAAACACCACTCGCTTTTGTGATGTTAGATGAGTATGGCGAAAGAAGTTTTTCTTTTTTTCGTGATCAAACGGCTGATCTATTATTTGAATCGTCTCAAATCAATGAAAACTGGTTTAACGACGCAACCATACTTCATTTTTGTAGTAATACCTTAACCGAGGATGCTATTGCAAGCACAACGCAATTTGCAGTTTCGTTAGCAAAAGAGCGAAACGCACTGATCAGTTTTGATGTCAACCTACGTCATAATTTATGGCGTGATGAAATCGTAAATATAGCGCGTGTAAATAACTTAGCCAAACAATCCGATATTTTAAAGTACTCAAAAGATGAATTGGTCTTTCTAGCTCAAGGTCATGAACAAGCTTATATAGATAATCTATTAGTGGCTGGCGTCTCATTAATTTTAGTGACCGACGGTGCAGGAAAAATTAACTATTACGGTATAAATGAAGTAGGAGAAATTTTTCCCCCTACCGTCAAAGCCGTTGATACCACAGCTGGCGGAGATGCTTTTATTGGTGCGTTCTTATTTGGCTTAAGCCAAGCTGATGATACCTCTATGCTGTTAACTCAACCGACATTATATCGCTCATTAATTACTTTTGCTTCCGCTTGCGGTGCTCATGCCGTTACCCAACCAGGGGCATTTACAGCATTGCCAACATTTAGTGATGTTGCTATTGATTGGAATAGTAACGCGACATTTAAAGAGGTTAACCATGCACTTTTATAGTCCTGAGTTTTTAACTCAGCATAGCCAATCTATTCTTAATTTTTACGATAAACGCGTCGTTGATAAAACGGGTGGTTTTTATCAAAATTTTTATGATAATGGCGAACTGTTTAATCCAGGTTTCCGCCAACTGGTCAGTAGTACTCGTATTATTGTCAATTACGCGATGGCTGGAATAGCACTCAATAAACCTGAATATCATGATATTGCTAAACACGGGCTTAACTATGTTGAACAAGTGCATTGGCAGGAAGATTCTCAAACTTATGCTTGGACACTAGAAAACCACCAACCCGTTGATATGACTCAGCAAGCTTATGGTTATGCCTTTGTATTACTAGCTTATTCAGCCGCTAAAAAAGCGAATATTATTACCTCAGACGAACCCTTGTTAAAGGTATATCAATTACTCGAACAGCGCTTTTGGCAAAAAGACTTTGGTTTATACGCTGATGAAATCAATGTACATGGGGAACTCAGCAATTATCGTGGACAAAATGCCAATATGCATTTGTGCGAAGCCATGATTGCTGCCTATGAAGCTAGCCAAAATACGTTATTTTTAGACCGTGCTGCCCTCATTGCTAAAAACATTGTACAACGCCAAGCAAGTCTCACTGACGGTTTAATTTGGGAACATTACACCACCGACTTCCAACCTGATTGGGAATACAACAAAAATGATCCTAAAAATCTTTATCGCCCTTGGGGTTTTCAGCCTGGACATCAAACAGAATGGACCAAACTACTGTTAATGCTAAACCGCCATCAACCTAGCGCTTGGTTGGTTGAGTCAGCAAAAACATTATTTGATAGCGCGATGGAGGTTGCTTGGGATAACACTCACGGCGGGCTTATTTATGGTTTCGATCCTGACGGAAGTTGGTGTGATGACGACAAGTACTTCTGGGTACAGGCAGAAAGCTTTGCCGCAGCAGCCATGTTATATAAAGCAACCCATGAAGAAATTTATTTATCGCATTACAATAAACTTTGGCAATACAGCTGGGATCATATGATAGACCATACCCACGGGGCGTGGTTTAGAGTTATCAGCAACAGTAATGACAAACTTTCAAATGAAAAAAGTAGTGCAGGCGCAAAATGTGATTATCATTCTTTAGGCGCTTGTTTAGAAGTATTACGCACGATATCTGACTAATGCTTATTTAATGTAACCTCTCCCTGATGATATTGTAATAATGAACAAGTCAGGTTTAATTGTCATAAATATGAAATGGC
>TARA_R110000744_G_scaffold220188_1_pt1 | contig 11973 bp, 8 predicted proteins | sample TARA_R110000744 | Tara Oceans TARA_R110000744 (sample SAMEA4398083) | marine metagenome | biome: Polar Biome; feature: [DCM] deep chlorophyll maximum layer (ENVO:01000326); material: water (ENVO:00002006), including particulate matter (ENVO:01000060) such as... | depth 36 m | reverse complement strand
TGCTGGGACGACGCGCGAGGATCGGCTCGTTGTTGAGGATTCTCCCGAGGTCGGCGCCGAACGCCTCCATCGTCTGGTATCGTCGAGCCGGATCCTTGTCCATCGCTTTGGCAATGACAATCTCGATATCCCCCCGGAGTGATTTGTTGTGTGTGCCCAGAGCATGCGGACGCTCGTGCGTAACCGTCGAAGCGGCGCTCGCGATGGTGGAGCCTTTGAAATCATGGGGCTCGGTTCCCGTGAGCACTGTGTACGCGACGGCACCCAACGAATAGATATCCGATCGAGCGTCCGTACCCGGATCACTTCCCCCAAACTGCTCGGGGCTCATGTACTGCAGTGTCCCAATCGGAGCACTTCCCGGATTTGTAAAGGACTGAACCGTCAGTTCGCTCGAACGCAAACGCGCAATTCCGAAATCGAGCACTTTGGGTTGACCGGGTCCGTCTCGTTCCGGGATCACCGCGATGTTGCTCGGCTTGAGATCACGATGAATCACGCCACGGATGTGCGCGGTCTGGATCGCATCAGTCACACGAGCAATCAACAGCAAACGATCGCGTATTCCCAGATGGTTCTCCTTCACCCACTGGTCGATACCCGGTCCATCGACCAGTTCCATCGCGATATACGGCGTGCGGATCCCAAAGACCTCCGCGATGCCGGATTCATAGATCCGCGCAACCCCCGGATCCTCAATCAATGCCAATGCCTGCGCCTCTTGAGTCATCCGACGACGAAGTTCGCTCGATCCCAACGCCGGGACAACCTTGATCGCGACTCGTCGCTTGGGCTCCGACTGCTGACCCTCATAAACAATCCCCATCCCTCCTCGTCCGAGTTCCCGGAGGATCTGGTACTGACCGATATGATCTGGGAGCCGATCCGCTTCGAAGGAATCGAGCATCGCCGAATCGATCAGAGAACGCAGCGGTGTATCCCCCACTTCTGTGAATCTGGAATCTGATTCGTCGTGCTCTAGCATGCTCAGGAGTTCGGTTCTGAGCGGATCATCCCCCTCAGAGACTCGCAGCAAGAACGCTCGTCGTTCTTCGGGGGGGAGCTGAATCGATTGCTCAAAGAAGTTTGTCATACGCGCAAAGAACTCGGGATTCATGCTGTACCATTTCCGTGATCGTGTTCTGCGAGTCTCTTGGAAAGCCAGGCGCGTGCTGATCGCCAGTCGGCGCGGATGGTCCGCTCACTGACACCGAGGACCCGAGCGATCTCGCTTTCGTTCATCCCACCGAAGTATCGCATCTCAACAACTTGCGACTTCCGATCATCCAGCGTTTCAAGCACTCCGATTGCTTCGTCCAACGCCATGACCATCGCGGGATCGATCTGTCCATCGGATTCAATCCCGGTCAGGGTGACCTGTGATCGATTGGATCCGCCTCGTTTGAGCGTGTGCTTGACGCGGAAATGCTGAACCAATGCTTGTCGCATCGCTCGCGCGGCGATTGCGCGAAAGTGCTCCTCGTCGTGATACTCCGGACGCCCACTGGCGATCTTCATGTATGCTTCGTGGACGAGTGCCGTGGGTTGGATCGTCTGTCCCGGCTGTTGATCTTGCCACCAAGATTGAGCGAGGCCTCGGAGCTCGTCGTACACGATCGCAAACATCGCGTTTGTGTCCGGGATAGGGGCGTCAGAATCAGCATGCATGTGACCCCAGCATACCGATTTCTGAGTACTGAACGATGAAATTGTGGCAAATCTATTCTTTTTGCCGGATTGTACTTCCGAAAAATCAGGTATTCGCGTGGTCACTGTTGAGAGGCTTTCGGTGCTGAGCGCATCCGTCTCCCAATCACTCCCAGCGGAGATCCACCATGTCGGTCCGAAAAACATCTAAAATACACTCATTCCGGTGCCTCATTGGCCTCACCGCCCTCCAAGCAATCTTGATCAGCGGCACCGCGTTCGGAGCTCCTGACATGGACATCCAGAACGAAGTGGATTATCAGCAAGTCGTTGATGCGATGCGTGCGGCCGAGTACATGCGGCAGGACTATCTCGAAACCAACACCAATCCAAGGGCGATCGCAGGGATGGCCGGGTTGTGGGTGTTCGCTGAACGGAACCCGCTCGCCACACTCGAGCAGTTGACGGCATTTGCCGTCGCGTATGACACCGAACTGTCCGAGTCAGTGAGCGGTGACCCCATGCTGTTGCGAGTTGGTTCGGTCATGACAGCCGTACACAGCTCAAGCGTGGAACCCGCTGGCGTGCTGATCGGGACGGATACACGAATAGGAAACCGGGCAATGACACTGCTCGGGATCGATCTGCCGGGCTTGGACGGGTATCAAGAGTCGCGTCAGCGGATGGCCCGCTACGACCTCGCTACGGTGCAACGACTGATCCACCGCACCGAAACAGCAGACATGCTCACCGCCGTGCTTGCCGGGATTGACCCATCAAGCCATCGGCTCACGGGATTGGCCCAAGCAGGTGCGGCGTATCTCGAATCACTGAACTACACACCAATGCTCGGGCTGGTCGACCCCGACCAAATCGAGGTCAATGAAGGACTCGCGGGGCTGCCGTCCTATTTGGAGTTTGTTGCCATTCGAGATGTCGATGGCGTACACCTAACGCTTGAGAGCGAAGTATTCACCCGGATCGATGCCGTGCAGGCGGACGGCGCGGTGATCCTGTCCGAAATCGGCGTCGTTGAGGCCGTCCCAAATTTGGCATTGAACACATTCGATCTGTTTACCGCTGCGACAGATCCAGAAGACCCAAACCACGACGCGGCGTTGGCTGAGTTGGAAGACCGTCGTCAGGATGTTCTTGCTTCGGTGCGTGAGACTTCTGATGATCGCGCAGCGATCTTTGCGCGGACGCTGCTGCTTCAGCAGTCGAGCTACCCGTCTGTGGAAAGCGTGGCTACGAGCGCACGATCGTTCGCTGGATTGCAGCTCCAGACCAACAACGATCTCGCCGTAGCCCAGTCGGGCATCGGGATCGCGGGTTCGGTTATCGGTTTCGGTGTCTCTGTTGCAACCAAAGATCCTGCTGGTGCGGTTGGCTCGATCTTTGCGCTGGTGGCCAGCGCGATCGATCTGGGTGGCGATCTCGGTGACGGGCCACCAAGCCCGGAGGAGCAGATCTACGGCCAGATCATTGAGCTGCGCCAGCAGGTCGAGGACCTGCGGGTGCAAATGAATGAGCGGTTCGATATCGTCGATGCCAAGCTCGACTCGATCTTCGAGACCGTGGTCATCGGATTCGGAGCGTTGGGTAACCAAATCGGCGATCTACAAGATGATGTCAACGAGCTCGGTGCCAACATTGCGGCGGCACGAAGCAGCCTCGATCGTATTGAGGCAGCGTTGTTCGGTTTCGCCGAGGATGTGCTGCTCCAAGATCTATCCGTCCAGACCGATCTGGCGCTCAACTACCGTGACGACACCGGGCTCGATCTGTCGTACGGCGATCAGACACCCAACTTCGTCACCTCGGCGAGCCTCTTCACGACCTACGCCACCACGACCGCCCAGTTGCCAAGCTTCGCAGGGCCAGCGGACGGCCAGCCACTGATCCTCACGCTGGAAAACGCGCAGGAGCAACTCTCAGCTCAACCGGTGGCCCGACTGCTCAACGACCTGCGTCGCGTCCCATTAGGATTGTTCACCGCTGGTGGCGACCCCATCGTGGGACCGATCACAGCCGGGCGTGTGCCAGCACCGGCGCCGTGGTCCCAGGCAGCGGCGGCGTACGGGCAGTTCGCTCGCGAGAATCCGTGGTACTTCGCCTACATGCTGCGCACCCAGCAGGACGCGGGCAGCGGCAACGGCCCGCAGATCGATCAGATCATCGCACAGGGGCAACGCATTTCGACGCTCGCCGCCGCGACCCGCGCTCGGGGAGATCTTTTCGAGGGGCTGCTGCTGCGTGCGTTCGATGATCTGATTCCATTCCAGCCTGTCATCGATGCCTCCATTGATGCAGAGATTGCAGCCCGTGGGCTCGCATTTATGGGCAATCAGGTTGATCCGTGGGGCATGGCAGACCAAGGCGTACTTCTCGGAACTTCTGTAACAGTGTGCGAGCGAGGAGAATGTTACGATTTAGCGGGCTATGACGGAGACAACCCATTCGTGTTCTTCGAGAAGCGCGGATTCGAAATCTTTATCTCTGACGATCGTGATGCCGATTCTGCCGTGATTTCACGCGATGTGCTTGCGGACCGGAACATGCTTGTTTCGGCGCTGAATGGGATCGAACCGACCGTTACCGCTTCAATCCGGACATACATTGGTGGTCAGTTGTCGCAGTTTGAAATCGATTGGCGTCTTGCTCTACCAGGCACTGACATCGTTCGGACGCTCGGAGTGAGAATGGAACTGCGTTATCCCGACGGTGTCTGGCGTTCTGTACCGAACAACTTCAATAACTTTGTAGGTATCGGGCAGGTGAGAAACGCCTTTCCGGACGACATTTTCTTTTACTACCCGGAACGGATTGAGTCCGGTGATGCCGGTGGCACTTATGAGTTTTCACAGCGCATCGGAATCTCATTCGATGGCACTACCGTTACACAAACCCGGTATCGGATGATCGTCACCTCTGATCAGTCTCGCTACTTGGAATCGGAAGGCGTGAGCACTTTCTTTACTCAGGTCGACGCGATCGAAGCGGGCTTGGCAGAGGCCCGCACAGCGATCCGCGAGCGTGCCTTGAATGATCTCCTATTGGACGGCGCACTGATCGAGACTGTCGGACCCCGGCTCGACAACACCGCCGCCCTGCTCGACGGCTATGTCACGCTCGGTCTCGCGGATGTCATCACCCGGAGTGAACTGATCCGCTCTGCGCTACGCGGCGTGCCGAGCGCGGACGGGCTTGGTTTCCGAACTGAGGACCTGCTCGCGACACTGCTCGCGGAGGCCGATCGAGATGACGGCTCCTTCGGAGGCGCACCCGACTTCGACCTGCCCGACTTCGGCGCTCATTTTTCGCAGCGTATCGCGGCCTTAGGGGCCGAGATCGACGAGGCGCGGCAAATCGATGCACCCTCATTCCCATATGTGGACTTCGTGCTCGGAGAGTTGAGCGTCCTGCGTGACAACGCCTACCGCTTGGCCACCGCCGACACCTATATGGCAGCAGGTCCAATCTCGGTCGATGCCGCCGACGGGCTGATGGCCAACGACATCGGGCAACCCGGACGCATCGACAATCAGGACCTCACGGTCGATCCTGACTTCATCACCTCGCCCGACTACACCGCCCCAGCCAACGGCTCGGTCTCTCTCTCCGCCGACGGGTCGTTCAGCTACACCCCCGATCCCGGCTTTGAGGGTATCGACTCCTTCAACTACCGGTTAGTCGCTGAAGTAGGTGATCCGTCCAATCCCGTCGGCGATCCCAATGTGTACAGTGCTCCAGCACAGGTCGTCCTCCGGGTGACCACCACGGCGTGCGCTGCGGACCTCAACGGCGATGGCTCCCTCAACTTCTTGGACATCTCAGCATTCTTGAGTGCGTTCGGCAACATGGACCCGGCTGCTGATTTCAACAACGATGGATCATACAACTTCCTCGATGTCAGCATATTCCTGAACATCTTCGGTGCCGGCTGTCCGTAAACAGTGTACTCCAAATGTCCAAGTCGCTCTCGCATTTACAGGGAGTGCACTAGAACGGAGGTGATCCCACATATGTCAAACATGTCTCTCGTACCGCGTAGGGTCCAAATATTCGGCCGATGCTCAGAGGTACCCATGATTGGGCCATATTCTCAAACATGCGGCCTCAACTTTACCCTTGATAGCTGCTCAGCGTCATCGTTTCCGGCATTCTCAATGACCAGCAGCAGCGAGTGATTGATTATCTCAAAGAGAAAAATCGTGTACTCCGAGAGCAACTCGGCAATAAGCGGACCCGGCTAACCGACGATTGGCGGTACTCGGCAAAGCACTCACAGAGATCTGCTCCATTGTCATCCACGATACAATGATGCGTTGGCACCGCAAACTGATTGCTTCGAAGTATGATGGAAGCAAAGCAAGATAGCCCGGTCGTCCGGGAGTGATGCCGGAAATATGTCAACTTGTTCTCCGCCTTGCAACGGAGAATAAGACACGGGATACGAGCGGATCGAAGGCGAGCTCAATACACTTGGCCATCGTGTTGCCCGCACCACCGTTGCCAATATCCTCCGTGAACACGGACTCGAACCCGCGCCGAATCAGAGTAAGCGTACAACTTGGGCTAAGTTCTTGGAGATGCATAGGAAATCGATCGCGGCGTTGGATTTTTCACGGTAGAAGTATGGACGGCCAAAGGGCTGACTCGTTTCCATGTGCTCTTTGTGATTGATCTTGCAACAAAAATAGTTGAGATCGCAGGGATCAGCAGCACCCCGCATGGAGCATGGGTTGAACGAGTGCTCCGACGACAGCCCGATGACTTTGATGGGATTCTTCGGAATCACAAATACCTGATCCACGACCGGGATCCGCTGTTCACGAAATCGATGATTGAGATGCTTGCTTCGGTAGGTTCCAAATCAATCAAGCTGCCAGCTAGAAGCTGAATCTCAATGCGTATACGGAGCGGTTTGTTCGCGCGATGAAGCATGAGTGTCTTGATCGGATCATCCCGATCGGCGAGAAGCATCTGTGGCGAGCGGTTGACGCGTATATGAATCATTACAACCATGATCGTCCCCATCCATCAGGGAATCGGAAATGTGGTGCATGATTCATCATTTGAACCAGCTGAACCCATTGGCAAAGTCATCTGCCATGAACAACTTGGCGGACAGATCCGATCGTACCGTCGCGCTGCAGCTTAGGTTAAATCAGGTTTCAGTTTTCAAGAGACATTCTCGTGCGCAGAATACATTTGATAATCAATGATTCACCTGAAAATATCGAAAGAAATACCTCGGATGAGTATTTGGACTCTATGTCCTCGACGATCAATCCTTGTCGAATATTTTTTGCCCACGCCGCCGAACACGAATTTGTATGAATGATCGTCGATCCAGCCATTTCCCGGGTTGAACCAGAAGTGGCGGGTGTGAATTGCCGATTGATTGGTATGCACACAAGAGTTATCAGTACCGACGAGAATGAACACGATTCCAATCTACTCAATTCGGTATGGAAGCTCATTGCCGCAAGAATGATCTGTTCCTTCGTTTGTATCGTGTCCATCATTGTGATGCTCTCATGGGATCTCGGCTGGGCCGGGATGACATCGCTGCTTCCCGGGCTTCCTTCGATGAAGATGAATACTGCGTTCGGGATGTGTCTTCTTGGGCTGAGTCTGTTAGGGATGAGCATGCAACCCTCAAAGCACCTCAGCGGTCGTGTTCTCAAAGCGATCACTTCTTCTGGATCATTGATCGCATTTGCTCTTGCTGTCGTCACGATACTTGAAATGACCACGCGTTATTCATTTGGAATAAATGAGCTCTTGTCCGTAGATGTGATCACCGTTCGAACCGGAAGCTCTGTGCCGGGGCGAATGTCTCCGTCAACAGTGTCGTCGATTCTACTACTCGCGGTCTCCATCTCTTTGTATCCACTTTCTCGGAATCAAATCATTCGAAAGATCTGTACGATCACCAGCGCTTGCGCAATATCAATGGGATTGATTGCCGGGATATCGATTATTTTCTTGAAGGGAAACACAATCAGCGTTCCGTTTTTCGCTTCGATGGCGCTTCATACCTCATGGTTCGTGGTGCTCATCGGAGTAAGTTTTTTGTTCATACGAACCGCTCGAGAATCCATCGGCGATCACAAATTTGAGAGAGTTTCAGCACATGAGAGCACCTGGATCGTAGTCCCCACGATATGCGTGTTCTTCTGCGGCATACTGATCACCGGTTTCTTCTCATATCGCACATCAACACGCGAAATTCAGGGGGCTCAAATCCGCTTTGATGCGTTGAGCGAACGCGTACTCAACGAAGCGAAGCGTCGTGTCTACCTCCCTGTCTATGGACTCAAGGGTGCGAGAGGCATGTATGCCGGAAGCGAGAGTGTCACAAGAGAAGAGTTTCGAGCATATGTTGACTCGCGTGATCTCAATGGAGAGTTTCCAGGAACAATCGGTATGGGTTTCATTGTCCGGGTCAACTCGGCTGATTTAGCCGAGTTCGCCGATCATCAGCACGAACTTACTGGCGAACCTTTCGACATCAAATCAAACGGCGATTGGGATACCCATTACATTATCACATACATTGAACCACAATCACGAAACCTGCCAGCGATGGGGTACGATGTAGGATCAGAGCAGAACCGGCGCAAAGCTGTGGAATCTGCGATCGAAACGGGACTGCCAACACTCACCGCTCAGATCGATTTGGTTCAAGATGACATCGCGCGTGCTGGGTTTCTCTTTCTTGTACCCGTGTACAACAATGGGATGCCAACCAATACACCGCAAGAGCGATCCCAGGCAATTCTCGGCCTCGTCTATAGCGCCATGATCATCGATGAGATCTTCGCGGGTGTGATTAATGCAACAGAGAACGGACTCGTGTACAGCGTGTACGAAGGAGACAGCACGCAGAGCGTAAACTTGCTCTATTCTGAAGACCAGACAAGTTTCTATCATCACGATCGATCGATCAAGAATCAAATAAAGACTGCACAGTTTGTCAACACCAGCAAGGTGACCACAGGCGGCCAGACCTGGACAATCCAGACCGTGAGCACCGATAACTTTGATGCGAGTGTTCACTCTGCAATGCCAACGACAATAACTTCATTCGGACTAATCTTCAGTACAATGGCATCATGCTTTGTCTGGGTCACCGGACGATCCCGTTCACGCGCGTTGGATCTCGTTAGATCTCGCACCGAAGACCTGAGAAACACAGCGGGCGAGTTGAAGAACTCGTACGGGCTTGTCAACAAAAAGAATGAAGAGCTTGCGGTAATGGCTGATCGCGCGCATCGCGTGGTTGACGATGTCTCGCATGAGTTTCGAACTCCATTGTCGGTTATACGAGAGTTTAGTTCGATTATCGCAGACGGTCTAGCCGGCGAAGTGTCCGATGAACAGGCAGAATATCTGAAGATCATCGACGGCTCGGTAATTGATCTCAACAACATGGTTGAGGATCTTCTTGACTCAAGTAAACTCAGAGCCGGGCGCCTCCGTATTCATCGGTGCGAGCACGAAGTACAGGACATCCTAGATCGTGAACGCAAAGTGCTTGCACGAAAGGCGTCATCAAGGCCGATCGTGATTCGTGAAGATATCGAGACCGGGCTCCCACGCATCTTTGTTGATGAAGAGAAGGTCCGTCGAGTGATCAGCAACTTGATGACCAACGCGATTAAGTTCTCGCCTGAGGGAGGTGAGATCGTGCTCAGTGTGAAACGATCGGACGATTCCAAATACATTGAATTCTCAGTAGCTGACAATGGCCCGGGGTTATCTCCAGATGATGTTGACCAGCTCTTTGGTCGTTTCCATCAGGTATCCTCGGCGCGGAATGTAGCGGCCAAGGGGTTCGGGCTTGGTCTTAGTATTGCCCATGAACTGAGTTGGCTCAACCTCGGATCGATCAGTGTGAAATCATCGAAGGGTGAAGGCGCGACTTTCTCCTTTACCGTTCCCATTGCCGAGGTTGAATCGATCATCGCGTGCTTCAACATGGTTATTCTCACCGGCGAACATGAAGATGCGATGATCTCAATACTCAGTGTGTGTGTTGATTCAATGCAAAAAACCTTACCGAACGCCAACCCCATCGAGCCCATGGAATTCTTGGCTTCTGTTTCTCACCCAACTGATCTGATCCTTGATTGTTGTCGCGATTCAGTGACCGGAGAACCACAGAGCTGGCTGGTAATCGGACGAACCGGCAATCCGCAGAAATGGATTAATCGACTCAATGAAACACGCGACTCGATTTGTAGCGAGAATCCGACACACATCGCACCACTCGTAATCGATCTTATGGGTACATGGGACTACCCACATCAACTCAACGAAACGCTCAATGCCCTGAGCTCGTACATGACCTCGGAGAACAAGCATGCCGCATAAAATACTTGTGATCGATGACGAGTGGGCAATCAGCAAAGCTCTGTGCGTTCGATTAAGTCGTTGTGGATTTGAGATGTCTTCAGCTTCAAATGGGCCGTCAGGCTTGAAGATCGCAGCAGAGTTCTTCCCAGACGCAATTCTGCTAGACCTTCGTATGCCGGATATGGATGGGTTTGAGGTGTTTCGCCGCCTTCGGAGCGATGACCAGTTGAAACATATTCCCGTCATCTTTCTAAGCGCGAATGTGCAAGACACTGCGAAGCAAGAAGCCAAAGCTATGGGTGCTGCTGGATTCTACTCAAAGCCATACCAAAATGAACAACTCGTCTCCGCTCTCAATGAGGCAATCGAACTTGCCGCATAACCGATCATCGCAGCATCAAGATGATTGCCGAACTGCGTTAATCGTTGACAACGACCCTGATGTACTACTGATGCTCAATGTGAGGCTGCGTTCGTTGGGATTTCGATCAACGGCCGAGACATCCGGGTGCGATGCGATCAACAAATCTCGCTCACATCAATTTGATCTCGTGGTCACAGATCTGAACATGCCTGACGGTGGTGGAATCGAACTCATCAAGGATCTGCGAATACGGATCGACACACCGATAATCTTGCTCAGCGGGTACTTGGAGTCCGATCATCTTGTTCGACATTTCGAGAAGGTCGAAGTGTTGGCTAAACCATTCGATTCAAGATCATTCGCAAGGATCGTGCGAAAGTTATTACCTCAAAACTTCGATAGAATCAATGCTTGCATCCATTGATCGGTGTGCATCGCAGTATATGGAGTCACTAATGTCAAAGAAAGTACTCATCGCAGACGATGACCGCAATCACCTCAGCGCTCTCAAAATCCGGCTTGAAGCCGCAGGGTATGAAGTGGTCTGCGCCCAAGATTCGTACCAAGCGATCCAGCTTGTGCAAACAACGAATCCTGATGTAGTGATTCTCGACATCAACATGCCCGCGGGGGATGGATTTTCTGTGCAGGAACGATTTACAAAGATGGACAAGTTCAAAGGCACCCCCGTCATCTATCTCACTGGTGAGCGCACAGAACGAGTGAAGGCAATGGCGAGTGCTCAGAACGCATTTTCTGTTTTCTATAAGCCATGTGACTCCCAAGAGCTGATCGCATCAGTGAATGCCGCCTTGTCTGAGGCATCTTCTTCTGAAGCTGCGTAGAAACGCACATGTTCGCGTAGAACCGGCTGCGAGGATATCCATAGCAGGATCATCTTGCTCGCTCGTGGAGTTGTAGAAACGCACGCGTGACGGATAACGTTTTCTAGTTAATTATGGTTGAATAAAGAACACAGACGATGAAGATGGCTTAACCAGCAACGGCTCAGGTGAAAAGCAAGACCTTGAGGCCGAGTCATCGGATGACATAATGGAGCTGCGCGAATCGAGGCTGGACATGATCGGTGGCTTGTCAGATGCGACAACGCGCACTGTGGATTTGAACAGTGCCTAGCCCTGAGCGACACGATCTTTCAACGGATCGATTCAGAGCTGACGACCGTTCCGGAAACAGATTCGGCAAACTGATCGGCATCGGACCGACTCTGAAAGAACACCATAGACGAAGCCATGGGCGTGTGGATCTCGGGCGAAGTCACAAACCAACCTTTGGCGGTTTCGATCCATGCCGAGCTTCCATAATCATGCGACCATCGGGTGACCACATCGAGTTCGGGATGCTTGCGTTCAAAGTTGAACTGGCAGTTGAAGTCATCAAAGATCAAGGACTTCCTCCCGCGGTCACCCATGATGACGCTCGCAGTTGCAAACCGTTCATCGCTGACAATCATGCCGCATTCGTCGCACATTGAGTCGCCAAGATTGACCGATGGTGGCCCGTGGTCAGCTTCTCGGCTGCACGCTGGAAGCATCAGAATCATGACCCAAAGGGGAGCTATTGCTAGAGGCACA
>TARA_R110000744_G_scaffold352095_1_pt1 | contig 11975 bp, 16 predicted proteins | sample TARA_R110000744 | Tara Oceans TARA_R110000744 (sample SAMEA4398083) | marine metagenome | biome: Polar Biome; feature: [DCM] deep chlorophyll maximum layer (ENVO:01000326); material: water (ENVO:00002006), including particulate matter (ENVO:01000060) such as... | depth 36 m | reverse complement strand
CCCGGCAGCGTCGTCCAGTCTCTTCTGCATAAGCTTGATTTCTGCGGACAACCCGCCCACCGCCATTTCGGCTTGTGGTATGTCAACCCGTACGCCATGTTGGGCGGCGCGTATCAATTTGGGGGTTACTCTCTTCTCGAACGCCACGATTCGCTCTAATCCTTGCTTAGCTATCTCTTTCATCTGCCACAGATAGAGGTCTAGCGTCGATCTGGAGTCGCCTTTGGCATATACTGCCATCAATGACGAGGGGGCGCGGGCAAAATTCTTCACCTGTACGTTTTTGGTTGCTCGGCCGCCGAATAGCGCAGCAAGCTCAATATAGAGTTCGTCGCCCTTCTTGAATGACTTGGTGTACTTCTTGGCTAAGTAGTCTAGCGAGTATTCTCGTTCGTGTTCGTTGATTAGACAGGCTTGTACTACTGTGTCGACACATTGCTCAAGTGGCAAGTGCATCTGGGAGTCTGCTGATTTGATGTAGTCGAACGGAAGGTTGTGGCAGATGACGATGCCTTCGTACTTGGCCATTGATTCATTGAGCCATTGCACGGCATCCGGCTGTTCTCGAATGTCCCAATACCAATCTGTCCCGTCGGGGAGAGATATACTAAAACCAAACACTCTGGCTGTCTTATCTAGGCCAGTAGTCTCGGTGTCGTATGCAAGCACGTCGAAGCGTTCTATTTGCGGAAATCTCATAATCTGGTGTCCCTATTCGCTATTAAAAAGCCCCGAGAGCGCTAGTCTCTCGGGGCTGTGTTGCTAGTGTAGCTGGTATTGCTTAGTAGTCTGCCTTTTCCCCCGACCCTGTCTCCGCTTCGTCAGCAGTGCCGGAATTAGAGTAATCGCCCGTGGCCTGTTTCTTAGCACCAGAGCTGATAGCTGTGTAAAGGGCTTCTGCTTTGAGGTAGACTTCTTCCGTTGGGAATCCGGCATTTGCAAAGCTGATGTTCTGGAATTCACCTTGTGATGACTTATCGTCAACGGTGGTCATCAAGTAGCTGCGGCTGAATCGATCGCCACCATTCAATCGCACTAGGCTGTTGAATTTACGGCTTACTTTCGTTTTAGACTTGGCCATTGACAGGATAACTTCGGTTCCGTCATCCAATAACACCAGATGCTCGGCCGTAGGGACCATTTCCAATTTTTCTTCGTCTTCTTGGTCTTGCATGAAAGCTTCGGCTTCGTGGGCTGTCTCAAATACAGAGCGCAGTCCGCCATCGCTGTCTTTCTTACGATCGACCCACACCAAAAAGCGCTTAACGAAGGAGATAGGCGTCACTTTCACACCCGCCTCATACAATTCGTTTGTCAGAGTATTGAACAGCATGCCAACTTCGGCACCTTCAATATACTCGTCTTTCTTTTTGTTAATCTGTGGGCTTAGGGCTTGCAGTACGTCAATTCGAGGTAATTGCAGGTCTTCGCTTGTTACGTTTTCGTTACCGCGATCTTGGCCCTGTTTGATGTACGACGGGACTTGTGCTTCGGTTTTAGCTGCGATTTCTTTAGTGCTCATTGTGTTAACCCTTTGTCTAATGACGTTAGTTAGTATTAGTTTCGCATATTAGCGGGATGCGCCCCGAATTGTTATTATACCACACTGGAGGATCTAGCGCAATATCCCTTTTTGGGCGTCGGTCAGAGGAGCAAAACCGGGTTTTAATAAAACGCCTAATTTAGCCTCATAATAGCGAGTCGAGTGTACGTTGTTGCGCTTCCGGGCAGGGAAGCGTATCCCCTGTTCTTTCATCACTGCCTTGATGTCGTCTAAAAAGATTTCGTTTTCATCGGCCCATTGTGCTAGTGTGATTTTGCGGTCCTTGCTCATGCTTTCACCACTGATGCTTTGCTGAATAAATGCACAGCTACTAGGGATTTGGGCCACAATTCCCCGATATCGCCACCGTTTGCGGCATCTCCTGCAGCGTCTGCAATTTCTTCTATTGTGTACCCTTGGTCTATTGCTGCCTGGACTCCTACGGACATGTCGGCTTCGGCTTTCATTTGTTCACGGATGAATGCTTTTAATGTCGGTGCGCTGATGGTTTCAGACACCATCGATGCGTGACCATTTTTAACAAGCCACTCTTTCAATAAGTCGCGGTTGGTGGCGAGCACGCTGCACTGAATGTCACTAGCCAGTTGCAGGCGGCCTACACCTTCGATTTTCATGGTTTGGATGCCCTGCTCGTCCATCACTTCCGGCAATACCGACTCCGACAGAAATTTGTACTCAGCGCCGTAGATTTTAGCTAACTTGCCGATTGCCTCCGCTGTTTCCTTGAGACGTTTTAATTCCGCAGCGAGATCTTTGACTTTCATGCTGTCGTACTTCTCGTGATCGATCAAATCAGGCATCATTGCCGCTCTCATGCCGCCTTCGAAGCAAATCTCAGCGACTTGGAAAATTGATGATGGCTCGCCGTTTTCGTCCACTAGGCCCAATCGAACGGCGTTAGCTTCGAAATATTCGTCGAAATTTTTTGGTGTGTTTCTGCTCATTTGTATTCTACCTTTTCAGTTGGTGCATGTGGACAAATCCACGTTAATTCTTGCTTAAGTTCGTTGTAGCCGTACCATTCGAAGTTGCCACGAGAGTTTAGGGATTGCGCGACGATGTACTTTCTCACCGCCCTTGCTATGCCCTTCTTACCCCTCTTCACTCTTCGTACCTGTACCGCCTTCGCTTGCTCCAGCGATTTTATCATACTGTAGCTTCTGAGTCTAGGGTGAACGGGATATAGATGCCTCGGCGGCCGTCCCATTTTAGAAAATGATGCTTGCCGCGCCCCAATGTGAGCAGCAATTGAGCCGTCACCATAGGGTTACCCGATGGGATAATGTAGTCCGTGCCGATCAGGTACTCGGAGTTGAATTTCCGAATGTCGCCTATTACGTTCAAATTCTGCTGGCTGTTGGCCATCGGCTGTAGTTCAAAGCGGGTAACAAAACGAACTTCCCCGAATGCCTCGGCCGCTTCGTAGTTGTTGTTGCCCTCTTGGATGGCCCATACTCGTGAGTTGCTCATTTTGATACCTTATTAAATCGCTTGTGTGTGAAAATTAAATCGTCGATGCTCATCATCTTCGTGGCTACTATGTGGCCCTCAGGGATGTCTGGCTGCACTGTCACCGACCACGTTTGCTGGGATTCTAGCAGCATGGAATTCTCCCATTGCTGTCTTTTGAAATCCGGGTTTAGCCCCTCGTACTCAGCTATTTTGGCTTCCAGCGCTTCGTTTCTCATTTCTCTCTCCGCTATTGTGGGCAGTCGGCCCCGATACAGTTATTATACCATACGGGGCCGAGGGTGTCAATTATTCTCTTTCAACAGGTCGTAAATCAGGTCGGCCACGGCCTTTTTATCCTGCAGTGCTTTGATTACTTTAGTATCGATCGTTTTATCACAAGTTAAATGGATATAGTTGCATACTTCCTTTTGGCCAATGCGGTGTATCCTGTCTTGGTTCTGCGAATACTCCTCCAGACTGTAACTTTGTGAGAAATAAACCGCTGTTGATGCCTCGGTCAATGTTAGCCCGTACGCCGCCGCCCTTGTGGCCACGAATACTTTGGTTGCTGGGTCGGCTCGGAAATTCTGGACAGCGAATCGTTTCTCCCCCTCGTCACAGCCACCGTGGAACTGCACGTACTGCACTTTCGCCTTGTGTAGGGCGTCCACTATCAGGTCCACTTCGGAGCGGAACTGTACCCATACGATTACCTTCCCGGATACTTCGTCCAGCACCGACATCAGCTCCTGGATTTTGGGGTTTTTGCCGGGTATCGGTGTTGGGACCACTTTCTCTCCGTCGTCTCGTGCATAGTGGCCTCCGGTGATCTGTTGCAGGCGCAGCATTTGTTCTAGGACGGTAGACACTTCATATTCAACGCCATTGATTTCGTTGTACAGTTCGTGCTTCATTTCGTTGTACAGACGTTTCTGTGTCGGGTTCATGGTCACGTATCGCGTAGTGTACACTTTCTCGGGCATGTCAGGCAGAATTGTCTTCTCCACTCGCATTGAATACGGCGCTACCAGCTGTATGAATTCTGCCTCGTTCTTGTAGCCCACGATGGTCGAAATCGAACGCGTGGCACTTATGGGGATTGAGCGAAGCACACAGTATTGAGCGCGGAATGAGTAGTAAGAGTTGTATCCGATGATGTCCTTGTTTAGGAAGGCGAATTGGGTGTAGAAATCTTCTAGCCCCTGCGTCAATGCCGTACCCGACAGGATCACCCGCTTCTTGGCCAATTCACCAAGCTTGATGCATCGGTCTGTCCGGATTTTGTTCGGCGTTTTGATTCGGGAGCTTTCATCGATGATCATCATACAGCGACGGCCCAGCATATATCGGGTGGCATATTCGATGGCGTCGCCCTGTGAGAACGATTCTACGCCCACCACCATCCATTGGAAATCGCTTCTCTTTTCCAAGAAGCCGACTGCCTTAGTGTATTTGCCTGATTCTAGGACGTGTGATTGGTACGGCAGAGGTGAATGCTTTGCTATCTCTTCCTCCCACACCTGCTTGATCGACGATGGGCAGATGACTATGACCGAGTCTATTTTGTCGGTCATACGCCAAGCACAGGCGAGGTTTATTGCGGTAAACGTCTTACCTAGCCCCTGCTCGAACAGAATGGCCGCTTCATCTAGAGGAAAGAATTTCTCTAGCGCCTGCTGTTGGTGATTCATCGGTTTGTTTTTGAATTTGAACCACGCCGGGAACAGATGAGTGCCGGGCACCTTTGCTTCTGGCTCGGCCATTGCTATCTTTTGGCGTCGGACGTTGAACGCAGCGAGGGCTTCCTCGCTGTACATTCGGGGGTTGTTGAGGTGCTGCTCCATGTACACGATGTTCTGCTTCAATGCTGGTACCGCCCACACGCCCGTCCCCTTACGAAATCGGCGCTCTGGCATCCCTACTACCAGCCCATTTTCACCAAATCCGGGAGTCATCAGGAATTTATTTGATTTGCTGTCATATTCAATCTTCATATTGGCTGTCCAGTACTTTTTCGGAGATTCTCATAAGGCCATCACTCGCTCTAGGATTTTGGCAAGACGTCCCGCTTCATATAGACGGGGAGTGAAGTAGGCCTTGCTGGACATCAGCGTGCGGCCCGTCACGGTGTCCCTTGCATGGACAAAGAAAGATGCGCCGACTAGATCCCAATCCGTGGTCACTTCTAGATTTGGCACCGAGTGGGCTTTCAATGCTGTGGCCTCGCGTATCTGTTCAATTTGGGCTGCTACTTTATCCATATCGACAGCGTTGGCGTTTTGGCGTTCCATGATTTGCATGGCGGTCATTTTTGGGTGTGTTTTCGGTTTGATTTTGCTCATGATACACTCTCGGATCTAAGGAATTGAAGGAAATTTTCGGTGAAGTTGCCTTGGTTGCCAGTCCTGCAATGTCGGATTTTGTGCACCGTGGCGTCTGCGACATGCACCCCCATCTTGTATATCGGCATCACTTCGTAACGCTCTTCTTCGTTCGCAGCAGCCTTGCATGTCGGCATAACTTCGTGACGCTCTTCTTCGTTCGCAATGGCCTTGGGGGATAAGTACACCGAATTGCCAGTGGGCGTTTGGCCCACTCGGAATTCTGACAGATTACGGCCGTGGTATGGGCCGCCGAATATCGTTCTAATGCTCTTCATATTCGATAACTCCTTTCTTTGCTAGGGACCTAACCATCCAATCGTAGCCACAGAATCCTGCTGATGTGGCGCGTAACTTTCTCGCTTGGGCGGCATTCACTTCTTTTATTGAGATTGAAGCTCCCCAACCGTCGCCAAAATTATGGTACACGTTGCCTTTGTCCACTAGTGCCCGGGCCACCGCTTCCGCGTCAAGGCCTCGGAATACTTTAGTGATGGCGAAGACTTTCTCTTTGCCCGACCAATCGCCATTCCAAGAACCACGATTGGGCATTGATAATGTGAATGCTAATATCATCGCTTAGCTCCCCCTTGATTGTCGTACTCTGGATTGTAGCGCCCTAGAATATAATCAGGGCGTCTTTGATCTGGCTGCGGGCAAGCCGCCATGATGCGCCATCCCCGGTTGAGCTGCTCTTGCATTTCGTCAGTACAGGAATTTTCCAACAGCATCGTTTCATTGAACATTAGCATCATGTTGCCAGGCATATGGACTTCGCATTTGTTATTGTAGACGTCACCGCCGCCTGTGGCGAATCCTTTGTCTGCTACGTTTTGCATCATTTCCGATACGTCTACGCTGACTGTCTGGATTGGTATGTCCAGCGCCAAAGGGCTTAGTCCGGCCAAGGCCAATTTGCCGACCTGCTCTGCGGTCAATGCCAGACTGTCTGAAGCGACGACATTCGATATGTGTGATGTCGAACACTCATCAAAATCTATTGTGTTGAGGAAACCGAGGGCATCGGCGACGGCTTTTTTCGCAGCGTGCTTTTCTCGACGAATTTCTACGTTATCGTCATACACATAATTCTGGCCCAACGTGATATGGTGTAACTTCACTTCAACGTTCATTCTGACTCTCCTTTTATCGGGTCGGTATCTGAGAATCTTCCTGTGATGGTGCCGAGGCCAGCCATGTCGAATCTGAGGTTTCTGTGGTATGCGGGGATCGATAAGCCCACTATTTTCGTATCAAGCGACTTTATCATCGGGATGGCCAGAATCTGTAGGCGCTGCATGTCGATTTTCCCAGCGAGGCAATTAGTCAGGGCGACTACTGCTTCATCGGATACCCAATCATGGTCTTTTTTGAATCGAGCAACCACTAATTTATTGTACTGTCCAGCCGATTCCAGCTGTTCCATTGTGACGCAGCTAGACGTTACTTTGTTGGCTTTGGACAAGATTTCCAAATATAATTTCATTTTTGTTTCCTCTATTCACTATTGGGAGCTGATGCCCCGAAATACCTATTATATCACATTTAGGCTCGGGGCACAATACCTAGACTGTTCGGCCCTCTGGGTGGAGAGGTGCCAGTGGGCGGTGATCTTTTGGTGATTTCTTGCCGCATCGCCCACAGACCATATTGGGAATTACGTTTTGGTGAAAATTTTCGTCATCATATCCCACTCCCTCGTGGTCATATCCACAGCCCCCGTTGTCACAAATGTAAATAGCTTTAAAATCGCGGCGGTGTTGACTGATAACCCTTTTAATCTTCATTCCTGTTCCCCCCTGCCTTTTACCGAATCCGTGTCCTCAGACCATTCTATATCCTGATGCTGGGAGTGAGATCGAATCAAATCGGCCTCCTCGGTTACTCCGTAGTTCAACAGCCATGAATTCCGGCCTTCGTGGGTTCTAGGCAATTGCTTTATCAAACCCTCCGCCCAATGAACTCGATTACTGCCACACTGGATCTCTGCGAGAGTCAGCTTTATTTCGGTTTTCTTTTTAATCTTCATGCTTTCTTTCTCCGTTTGGTGCGTCTAAGCGCGTTAATTTTTGGTGTCACCGGGTCCATATGGTCCGGGTTGCAGCAGGGCCGATTCTCGCATAGGTGGTCGAGCTGCCATTTACGTATGTCTTTTTTGAAGTGCAATTCGTATATCAAACGGTGCGCCATATGCCTACTGCCGCCGTACCAACAGCGCATGTACCCGTTGCTGCTTGGGTCGCCTCTGAATTCCCAACACGGGCCTCTGGTCTGCCCCGGCTTTAGATCCATCACCACGATTCTGTTGATGATGTGGCTGGGCAGAATGTGGAGCAACCTCTCTGGGATCAATTCGCCAGCCATACGTGCAGCCCGCAGCCGACACAGATTACGATGGCTCCTGACAGAACGATCATAGACCGGGAAATTAGCCATCTTGATGTACGCGCCCGTCGCATGGCGCAAGCCTTAGCTTGGTCCTTCATGGCGTACTCTTTCTCAAGGTTTTCGATGTTAGCTTCGCCACGAATGGGAGAGCGGCAAGTTGCAACTCCCCGCTTATGCTCCCAGTCGGCAGCCCGGTAGACTCGGGGGGATGTCATTAGGGATTTAATCCACTGGGCTGCCGTTTCATGCTGAGGAAGGTTGCTTTTGAGTTGGTATGCTACGCCAGCATGAATCCCATCGGAAATCCTGATGCGGCCAGTATCGATTTCGTATGAAATGGTGTTGCCACGGTACGCCCCACAGAGCAGCATGTGTCGGGCCGTTTCCACTCGATAGTGGTGCTCGCACTCGACACCAAAGCTTCTGAAGATTTCAGCGGCTACTTCCGCCTTGGTCGGCTCTTTGGGTTTGAAGGCGACGTTGGTGGCCGCCCGATAGTGGCGAGACTCAGCAGCAGCTACCTCTAACCGAGTTGGCCCATATGGATTCGTGGTCCATGCGTCCTCTAGTGCCATGTGGCGGGATTTCTCAGCGATGGATTCATTCAAGAAGCGTTGGACCGCCGATACTCGTGGGCGGTTTCGATCTCGCGCCTTCTCGATCTGCTGGGCGATATTTCGGGGTGTCACGCATTGGTGGGTCACACCGTCCCAGCGAGCCTTGCTGGTCGTTGGCCAGTAATCAATCCGATGATCTTGCAAGTTCGGAATATCGTGAAATACCCAATGGGAACCGTTGCCGCTCTCGGTCCACTTAAGGCCGCGCCCAAGTAAAATACTCCTAGCAGCGGCTATCTTGTGCTTTTTTGCATTATCCATGTCGTGTTCTCGCTATTCAATATTGGTAGAATTTATCGTTGATCACTCAAGTTCTCAGCTTCCTGGATTCATCGCCTGGATTTCTGCCTCAACTTTCACACCTTACAGATGGTTTATGCTCAAGTATAGCCACGAGCAATACGTGGGTTTTGAGTGATCAACGATAAATTCTGTCGTTGTGCGTCGCCCCGGCATTCGGGCTGATGGACTGAATGCCGGGGGTCTGCTCAAGCCCGATTTCGTGATTTGAAGAGCTTTCTAAAAGGGCGAATGCTAGCTCTAACTCTATTGTAACACTTGGGGGATCGTGTGTCAATCCCCCTTTGGACTAGTACTTTCCGCTTTCTACTAAAGCCGTTAAGTCTTCGTCATCTAACTCAGCAGTCTCGACAGCATCAGCACCGATTTCAGTATCCAGCGCTGTTTCGATCGGATCAACAGCTTTTTCAGATGCGAAGCGATCAATGAAGACGATGTCTTCTTCTTCAACGTCAGCAAGAGCTTTGATAGCTGCTGTGTCTTCTTTGTACTTACCGAAGACGTTAGAAGAGGCTTTCTTGATGGCTGCATTGACAGTCAGCGCCCAGCCAAGAGCTTTCTCGCCTTCGAGCAACACACCTGTAGTTTTCATTGTGTGTAACACAGGCGTACCAGTGTCACTGTCAATTACAACCATGAATGCATCTTTGTTAGCAGAGTTAGCTTTGGTTTTGCGCTGAATCGAGCCATCTTCGTTTTTCTGAATTTTGCCCTGAGCTACGAAGTGATCAACTAAGAAGTCAACGTAAGTCGGGATAAAGGAGAATTCGTCAAGTGCATCAACTAATTCTGCACGTGTCATTGGCAACTCAGCTACTTTAGCTAGAAAGTCGTTTTTCTTAAGTTGCTTTGGCGTTACTGTTTGGCTGTTCATGTTAATCTCTCCAGATTGGTTTCATTGGGGCCGGAATTTCCGACGTACAGCTATTGTAACACGCTCTGCGATTAGGCACAATACCTAGCGTTCGATGAGTTGTCGGAGGGTCGGTCCGTTATCTGGCGATTGCTAAAGGGTCTTTGCTCCGAGGCTCTCCCTTGCTCCGAGAGGGTCGGGGGCTACGTACACAGCCGTCGAGGGTTTTCCGTTTAAGGGGAGTACCAAGGAGAGAAACCCGTTGGACTCGGAAATTTCCGGGAACAGTCGTTAGGCGGCGGGGAAGGCTGGAGGATGGCCAAAGAGTGTGCTAAACGGAGTCTTTAGATAAAAAAACGGCCCCGATTGGGGCCGATTGGCGTACTGCAGCGATTGACCATCAACTGAGGTAGGTTTCTATTCTACCAGTTTCTGGCCCGCTTGTCAATACTCGGGAACTTTTTCCGGGATATCCTCGTCGATCGGCTTGTCCATTTTAGACCAGTGAGGCGGCGCGGCAACGCCAGCGGCGGAATGCTCTTCTAGCACTGACTGCGTATTGACCCAGAAATTGGTTTTCTCTTTATCTCCTCTTTCATCGTGGCGAGTGTAGCGTTTTTTGAAGCTCCAGTGATCCAGATTGGATAGCTCTTTGCGGACCATTGTCATGACGACAGATTCCTTGGCATCGCGTAGGCCGGGGACGTCACGAGAGAATAGTAGGATCTCGGCCCATGTAACTCGGGATTTGTCCTCCAGCCAATCGATGACGTCTTTGATGCCGATCTCTTCGAAGCGGTGCGCCCCGTTGATCTCGTTCTGTTTCACACGCAGCAAGGGCGGGATAGACACCTGTAGCTTGTTCCATGGAAGCTCAAGCTCGCCGTAATTGAATGAATTGACCAGTTCGCCCCATAGATCAGCACGGATGATAGCCATCACCCCATTGTCGATATCTCCGACCTTGATCGGGTGACTGCCGTGATCGATAGAGATAAAGCGACGGTCCCCGGTGGAATCTCGGTATACGTCGTTGTTGTTGGACGTGCCTGCTAGGGCACACGTTCTTGGGTGATCTACTGCGTCCACGCCGTAAGCGTTTCGGAAATTGTCGATCTGCGTACTGATGAATTGCTTCATTTTGTCGTCGCCGGACTTGCCACCACGCTTGATTGGGTTAAGCTCGGGCATTTCTACGATGAGTTTCGCTTGCAGTTTCATTAGCTCGTCTTTGGTATTCTGGCCGCCACCAGCTATCGAATCTTGAATAGAGTCCGTGAACCAGCCCGGGACAGGGCATAAGTCGCGGAAGAATAGGGACTTGCCAATACCCTGATTCCCGAAGATGTTGAGTACCATTTCCATCTTGCAGCCCGGCACACAAGCTCGGGCGACGATGCCTTGCATCCAGAACCAAAGGAACCCGACGTATGCATCACGTGTCTCGGCGGTGTAGCCGGGATGAAGATCTACGTTGCCGAGATCTAGAACCTCTGTGCACAAGCGGTAGAATGCCGGGCCGGGGCCTCTACGCTTCGAACCCCAAAAATCCGGCTCTGTCTCGTAGGACAGCTGCTCGCCACAGTCAAGCATGTACTCTTTAGCTACGTTGGCATGCGGTTTGGAGTAGGCGAGGTTGCTCGCGATGTCGCGGACTTCCATCTTACCATAGTCGAGCTTGAATTTCCTAGCAATCCAGGATTGGACACCTATTGACCAATCTACGACGCCCGCAATGGGTTCCTTATTTTTTATGAAATTCTGGGTGAAGTCGTCGTATTCTATCAAACCGTATTCGTGGCTGAATAGAGGACTCATGAGTATGGTTTCCAGATTCTCGATACACTTGAGGATAGTCCCCTTGTCGGTTTCTAACAGCTTGACCCCGGCGACCTGTGCCTTGGTTTTGATTTCGTCTTTGGAATTCCCGAAAGCGTCCGAGCCAATCACGGAGTCAATTTTACGCCTTACCATCGCCTCATCGGGCGGGTCCATGCGAGCCAAGATGTCGGGAAGCAATGCCCAAAGTTGCTCCTCATTGTAGCCAATGCCTGCAAACCGCATCAGATCCATATAGATGTTGCGATCTCGCCCCTCACCGTGATCACCAGCGGCCGATTGTATGTACGCGTCTTGAAGCTTGATTCCCCCGCTGGATACTTCGGGTTTCCGACCGTTTAGTAAGTCCACGAGCCATTGTGGTATGTCGCGGATCTCGGTTAGCTTAGCATCCCAGCGATAGGTTTTGCCTTCTAGACCCTTCTTAATGGATATTGACGGCTCGACAAAGGTGATGCCGCCATTCTCTAGAGGGTTCTTCTTAAGGCCCCCGCGAGCGTCTATGCCTGCGATGAAGGATTCGGAGTTACTGATGACCTCGGGGTGGTACCGGAATACCAAGTGACGCCCGCCCGAGGGGG
>TARA_R110000744_G_scaffold107699_3_pt1 | contig 12011 bp, 9 predicted proteins | sample TARA_R110000744 | Tara Oceans TARA_R110000744 (sample SAMEA4398083) | marine metagenome | biome: Polar Biome; feature: [DCM] deep chlorophyll maximum layer (ENVO:01000326); material: water (ENVO:00002006), including particulate matter (ENVO:01000060) such as... | depth 36 m | reverse complement strand
AGTGACCGGAGAAAATATTTATCGTCATACGCAAACAGCATCTAGTGGTTTAGAAGCTGCGATAAAGGGCACTCAAGAAGTGGCAACACCGGTGACCTTTGGTATTTTAACTACCGTGGCAGCATTTTTACCGTTAGCGTTTATTGAAGGACAACGAGGTGCTTTATTTGCGCAAATTCCTATTATTGTTATTCCGGTACTGCTATTTAGTTTAATAGAATCTAAATTTGTTCTGCCTTCGCATTTAAAGTCACTACGATTGCGCAGTGAAAGTACTAAACAATCAAAGTTCAGTGTTTGGCAACAAGGTTTTGCTGATGGTTTTGAAAATGCAATTTTGCGCTATTACAAGCCATTATTGTCGTTAGCTATTCGTAACCGTTTAACGACAGTCGCCTTGTTTTTTGGTGTCTTTATTTTAATTCTAGCATTCATCACTAGTGGCTGGACTCGTTTTGTATTTTTCCCGCGTATTGCCAGTGAAACCGCCCGTGGTAATGTCACTATGCCTGTAGGCACCAGCTTTGATGTCGTCGACTCTTATGTCGAAAAAATGTCGAATGCAGCAAAACTATTACAAGAAAAATACCGTGATGACGAAGGTCAAAGTCTGATTTTAAATACCTTGGCCATTACCAGTGAAGAGAAAGGGCGAGTTCGTTTTGAAATATTACCAGCAGATAAAAATAACAGTGGCATAGGTACCGCTCAGCTAGTGAAAGAGTGGCGAGAGTTAATTGGCCCATTGCCTGGGGCGGAAAGTGTCACCTTTAGAGCTGAAATAGGCAGGTCGAGCGATCCCATTGATGTGCAGCTTTCAGCAACTGACCTAAAAACCTTGAAACAAGTCGCTGATGAAGTCAAAGCTAGAATTCGTACCTATCCAACTGCTTTTGAAATTGCTGATAGTTTATCCAATGGTAAAGAAGAATTGCAAATAGAGCTAACGGCGCAAGGCTATGCCATGGGCATGAGCAACGCATGGGTTACTCGACAAGTAAGAGATGCTTATTTTGGTTCTCAAATTCAGCGAATTCAGCGTGGTCGTGATGATGTGCGTGTTATGTTACGTTTTCCACTGTCAGAGCGAAAATCAATATCAAGCCTGAACGATATGCTGATCAATACCCCTACGGGTGGCAAAGTGCCGTTATCGCATGTAGCGCTATTAAAGCCCGGGAAAAGTGCGTCGGCGATTAAACGTATCGACCGATATCGCACGGTGAATGTTACCGCTGATATTGATAAAAACACCACTAACATGACCACATTAAATGCCGATCTTAATCAGTTTTTAACTGAGCTAATGGGCAAATACCCTGGTGTTTCTTACAGCTTGGAAGGGGAGGCTCGCGAGCAAGCAGACTCGTTTAGTAGTCTTGCTTGGGGCTTAGTGTTTGTATTTTTTATTATTTATTGTTTATTAGCTATACCGTTTAAATCATATGTGCAACCCATCATTGTAATGTCGGTGATCCCGTTTGGCGCCATAGGTGCCATTATAGGCCATTGGATCATGGGTATGGATTTAACCATCATGAGCTTATTAGGCTTAATGGCGTTAATCGGCGTTGTGGTGAATGACAGTTTAGTTTTAGTTGATTTTATTAACACTAAAGTACGCGCTGGGGAAAAGGCTTACAATGCGGTATTAATCGCTGCACAATCGCGATTTAGGCCGGTCATGCTTACGTCGTTAACCACCTTTATTGGCTTAATGCCGTTACTGTTTGAGAAGGCAACACAAGCGCAGTTTTTGATACCTATGGCTGTGTCTCTTGGCTTTGGTATTATATTTGCGACTTTTATAACGTTAATTTTAGTACCGGTAAATTACTTACTCGTAGAGGATATGAAAAAATTGACTTCACAAAGTAAGAAAAAGCTGATTACTCAGTTAAATTAATTTAACAGAATAATCTGAACTATCAAAAAATATCGAGCGTTAAGTGAATAATAATTCTTTGTTATTCGCTTAACTTATCGTTAAACTGATCGACATATATTTTAATTTTATAAAGGCTAAATTATGGCTGATAAACACGCCGCTGAAGAAACCATATTTTCTAAAATTATTCGTCAAGAAATTCCAACACCTTTACTTTTTCAAGACGAATTAGTGACGGCTTTTCGTGATATTTCACCACAAGCGAACAGCCATATTTTAATTATACCTAATAAGTTGATCCCAACGGCCAATGATATTGAACAGGACGATGAGCTGACCATTGGTCGCATGTTTACCGTGGCTAAAAAACTCGCGAAAGCCGAAGGTATAGCCGAAAATGGATATCGCTTAATTATGAATTGTAATCAACACGGCGGCCAAGAGGTTTACCATATTCATCTACACTTAGTTGGTGGTGAACCGTTAGGCAGAATGCTAGATCTTAAATAATGAGCGATACGATTGACTATAACTAAATATAATAGTGATCGAATTTGAACAAATAGATAATTTGGTAAATACCGTTATCTTTAGCTTAAGTTATAGTAATAACAGCATAATTTTAGTGCATGAAGGTTTTTTCCCCTGTACTTTTAAAAAAATATTGTTAGTATGCATATCGAGCCAAGGGGTGCCTGAAAATCGTATACGATTTTAATGGCTGAGATGCGAAGCGAACCCTTAGAACCTGAACCGGATAGTACCGGCGTAGGAATGGTTAAGCTAATCGCATTACCGCTCTGTAGCATTATATTTTCAGTATTTTTACTTGTGCTTTAATGCTATAGATTGTTACCGAACAGCTATCTAACTTCCCCCATGCCGGATCCCATAACATATTCTTAATCGAATTTATGAGATCATAATGAAATTTATAAAATCACCTGTAGCTTTGGCTATTTTTACTAGCATTGTTACACCAACAGTTTTTGCTGCTGAAACGTCATCAAATACCTCATCTAAAGCCGTAGGGCAAGTCACAGAAGTTATCACTGTTAATGGCGACTTCCGCACGAGTTCACTACAAAAAACTGCAAGTTCTTTATCTGTTATCGCTAGTGATGAAATTAGTGCCCGAAACGCACAGAACTTAGAAGAGATCATTGCTCGAGCACCCAATATAAATTTTTCTAGTGGTACTCAACGCGCTAGATATTATCAAATTCGCGGTATTGGTGAGCGTAGCCAATTTAAAGAGCCAATTAATCCATCTGTTGGTTTAGTTATTGATGGTATAGATTTTTCAAGCATAGGTAGCATAGCGTCAACGTTTGATGTTGAACAAGTCGAAGTTTATCGCGGTCCACAAGGAACACGCTTTGGTGCTAATGCCATGGCTGGAATGATAAATATTACTTCCAGTGCACCTACCGACAGTTTTGAGGGTAAAGTCAAATTATCTGCTGGAAACTACGACAGCTATAGCGCCGGCTTGGTGTTGTCTGGTCCCGCAACTGAAAAGGTAAATTATCGCATAGCAATTGAACAGTTCAGTAGTGATGGTTTTATTGAAAATGATTTTCTAAATCGTGACGACACTAATAATCGTGATGAATTAACCCTGCGTGGTAAGTTAGCAATTAAGGCAAGTAATGACTTAACTATTGACTTAACCGCGTTTGTTGCTGATTTTGATAATGGCTACGATGCGTTCTCACTTGCTAATACTCGCCATACTTTATCAGACCAACCGGGATTTGATCGCCAAGACACCAAAGCGTTAGCTGCTAAATTCACGTATCGCGGTTTTAATGATTTTACAGTTGAAAGTATTGTTAGCTATGCTGATTCAGCACTGGACTATGGCTATGATGAAGATTGGGCCTATGAGGGTATTCGTCCAGGATGGGAATATAGTTCAGAAGATCACTATTTTCGTGATAAAACTTCAACGACTTTTGAATTAAGGGCAGTTTCAGAGCCAGGTGGTGAAATTTTTAATAACACAACGGCTTGGATAACAGGATTATACTTTAAGCAAGAGAAAGAAGACTTATTACGTCAATACACTTATTTGTCTAGTGATTTTACATCAAGTTTTGATACCGATAATATTGCTGCATTCGTTCAATTTGACACTCAACTTAATCATAAATTAAGCCTGACGACAGGGTTAAGGATAGAGCGCAGAAATTCAGATTACGCCGATGCAGAACAACTTAGTTTTGATCCTAGCGATACTATGGTTGGCGGTAAAGTGGTGTTGTCATTCCAAATGGACGACAATAATTTATTTTATGGCTCAGTAAATCGAGGTTATAAAGCTGGTGGCGCCAATACTGATGGTAGTTTACCCGCTAATCTACGTGAGTTTACGCCTGAATATTTATGGAATTATGAATTAGGGTATAAAGTCAGTCTAATGGACAATCAAGCTTATGTTCGAAGTGCCATATTTTATATGGATAGAGACGATATGCAGGTACGTACGTCTTATTTAGAAGAACGACAAGATGGCAGCACAGACTTTGTCTCATATTTAGGTAATGCGGCAACGGGCAGCAATCTAGGTCTTGAATTTGAAGCAGGGTGGCAAATTACCCCTAAACTTGAAATATACGGTGCGTTAGGGCTGTTAGATACTGAATATAAGGGTTTTATTGCCGCAGATGGCAACGATAAGTCAGGTGACGAACAAGCACATGCACCTAGCTATCAATTTAATCTCGGTTTAAATTATCAATTATCTGATCATTTATTAGTTAATATTTCGGTTGATGGTAAAGACGAGTTCTTGTTTTCTGATACCCATCAAGAAAAGTCAGAGTCAATTGAAGTCGTTAATATGTCCATTAGTTATGCCAAAGATGATTGGCAAGTAAAGTTATGGGCGCGTAACTTATTTGATGAAAATTATGCAACCCGCGGCTTTTATTTTGGCAATGATCCCAGAGACGGATACACAGCCAAAGCCTATTATCAATTAGCTGAACCCGCTGTTTTTGGTGCAACTTTCGACTATGAATTTTAGTTGGAGTTTTAACAAGTTATTGTTATTAAATTTTTTGTTGTGATAAAAAATAACTGTAGCGGATAAGTATAAATAAACAACACATTGAATGAATACTCATGTGTTGTTTATTTAATAATATTATTAAGAGAATTATATATGAAAATATCAATTGAAATTAGTTTATACCCGCTAGCGGAAGACAAATTTAAAACTGAAATATGGGCGTTTATTAAACGTTTACGTTTAGTTTCAGGTTTAACAGTAGTAACCAATGGCATGAGTACGCAAGTATTTGGTGATTATGATTTAGCTACTCAACATGTAATGGCAGAAATAAAGCATGTGCACCAAACGCTAAATGCTGCGGTATTTATTTGCAAATTTATAGGCGGAGATCGATCCGTTGTAGAAGCTGAATCATAATGTCGAATTCAATCAGTGCAACAAGCGAAATTATTAATTATTTCACAACATTGCCAGTATTAGAGCTAGTCGCTGTTGCCGCATCATTACTCTATGTCGTTTTAGCAGCAAAAGGTAATATTTGGTGCTGGCCGGCTGCTATTTTGAGTACCGTGTTATATACCGTCATTTTTTATGACGTTTATCTATGGATGGATAGCCTCCTGCAGTTGTATTATCTACTCATGGCTGTTTATGGTTGGGCTTGCTGGCACAAAAATAGTCGATTGAGCTTCAATAGTCATTCTAAAGAGCTTTTGTACAGTCAATGGACGCTACATCGTCATAGCAGCATTATTTTGGCTTTAACAGCAGTATCTTTAGTTTTAGGCTGGATAATGGCGACTTATACGCCAGCACATTTTCCATACCTTGATAGCGGCACTACCGTATTTGCGGTGTTTGCTACCTACTTAGTGACCCAAAAAGTACTGGAAAATTGGTTATACTTTATTGTAATTGATATTGTTTCTATATTTCTCTATGTTGAAAAGGGCTTGTTACCAACCGCTGCGCTCTTTGGAGGTTTTGTCATTATTGCCGCTTATGGCTATTGGGAATGGCGTAAGCAATATAAGCTGCAATTTCGTCAACAGCACCAAGACATGTGTATTGATAACTCTGTTGCGGGATAACGGTAACTAATTGCTCAAGAGCATGTTAACTAGTTTCTGGAATAGCTTATTGGCAAGTGTTAAATAAATAATGTTACTTTTTGGGAAACGTTTTGAAATTTGATCAATCAATAATAGACCAGCAGCAACATTCGTTAGCGCTTGAATTATGCCATTTACCTTGTTTTAACCAACTCAAGGTAGATGGCATTCGTCATATTGATGCAGGGTTAAGCAATCCCTGTTTTCATGTTAGCTATGAAAATAAATCCCTATTCGCCAAGTATTTAACTGCTAACAGTATTGAACCATTCGTAAGCCAACTTGCCGCAAGTAAAGAAATTGCTCCAAAATTGGTATATGTTGGGCATAACTGGTTAATTACAGAGTTTATAACAGGCCAGGGGCTTGAGAAAAGCGATCAAAGTGAAGATGAAAAAATAGCAATAGTAATAGCGCTATTGACACGCTGTCATAGCATTCTAGATCTTAGTATAAGTAAGAATAGTTACAGTAATCATCAAGAATTAGCTCAGAAAATATTAATTACCGATGTGAATGTACAAAAACAGTCCTACATACCAAACCTCGATATATCAGCTACGATCAACCAATTATTACAAAAGACCAAACTTAGTGTTGCTCAAGATAAAGCCCTACAATTTTTATTAAATATTTTACAGAAAAACTTAGTGAACACCACCAAACTAGTGTCAAACCTTCCGCTAGTTCTTTGCCATGGAGACACTAATTTTAGTAATGTTATACAGCTTAAAAATGACGATACAAGTGCTGAACCTTTATATAAGTTAATTGATTTTGAATGCGCATGTATCGCACCAATAGAGTATGAATTGGCGATGCTAATGGCTGTTAATAATATAGGTGCGGGTAAAGTTGAACTGATTAAATCGTTTTATCAGCAAGCAATCATATCCAAAAACTTACAGAATAAACCTTTAGATATTGTCGACAATTTAGCAAGTGAAGCACAAGGTACATATAAGATATCAAATAATGTGGTTACGTGTTACCTGGATTTTTCTCTTTTAATCAATGGTTTGTGGTACATGGTTGAATACCAGAGGAGAAAACAATTAAAATACAAAAATTTAGCTATAAAACAACTCAGCATACTGGCGATTAGGTACCCACAGGCAAATATTGTTTTGGACGAAATGAGATAAGGCGCACTAATCTTAAGATTAGTGGTAGTGCGAGAATAACTTGCTTAGCGCATAATTACACTAACCTCACTTGTTGGTGTATTGTGTGAATTGGAAAGAATTTGTAGAAAATAGAAATCGCTTATTTTGGTTGGTTCATACAGCTGGTTGGTGTGGTTTTGCCTTAGTGCATTACTTAGGCTCATTACTGCACGACCTACGCGATATTTTTCTTGTTATTATCTTATTGAATGCTTATGCCGGTTGGTTATTTACCGCACCGCTTAGGTATATTTATCGTCGTATCTGGAATTTTACACCATTAAAAATTGCCATTGTGGTGATATTAGCTTCCTATTGCACCGGTGTATTATGGCAAGTAGTCAAAAACATCAATTATTGGGAAATATATAAACACGGTTACCGACCTGATTTTTGGCTTTATTACACCAAAAATAGCCTGTTATCTTTCTTTATTATTTTAAGTTGGAGCGGCTTATATTTTGGTACTAAATACTACCAAATGCTGCAAAAAGAAAAACAAAACGTCTTAAGTGCCAATGCTGTTGCCCACCAGGCGCAGTTAAAAATGCTACGTTATCAGCTTAATCCACACTTTTTGTTTAATACGCTTAATGCAATATCAACCTTAATTTTGGTAGAAGAAAACAAAGCGGCCAATGGCATGGTCACTAAATTAAGTGAATTTTTACGTTATTCACTTGAAAAAGATCCCATGAAGCGAGTAACTCTCGATAGCGAATTACAAGCATTAAGGCTTTATTTAGATATTGAAAAAGTGCGTTTTGAAGAGCGATTACAAGTAACCTTTGATGTTGCTAATGATTGTAAATTTGCCTTAGTGCCTAGCATGATTTTGCAGCCTTTAGCTGAAAATGCGATTAAACATGCCGTTGCAGTGCAGGAGCAAGGCGGCGGAATTCATGTGAAGGTGCACCGATTTGGTAACGATTTATTGATTGAATTAGCTGATGATGGCCCAGGCGCAGACATTAAAAATGGTAACTTATTTCGCGAAAATGGTGTTGGTTTAGTCAATACCCGTGAACGATTACAGGCTTTATATCAGAATGATTTTTCTTTAGTTGTTGCCAACAACACACCAACTGGTGTTAAAATCAGTATACGCATTCCCTATGAAGTTGGCCATCGAGTATGAGCAAGCAGCTCACCACTATAATTGTTGATGACGAACCCCTTGCCAGAAAAGGTCTTGCGGTTCGTTTACAAGTGCATAAAGACATTAACATTATTGCCCAATGCACCAATGGCAGAGAAGCATTAGAAGCTGTTAGGGCCTATCAACCAGATCTCATTTTTCTCGATATTCAAATGCCAGGTTTGAACGGCTTTGAAGTCGTTGAAGCTATTATTGAGCAGGACTTATTATTGCCTATGGTGGTTTTTGTGACCGCTTATGATCAATACGCCATGCAGGCTTTTGAAGTACACGCACAAGATTACTTACTTAAGCCCGCTGACGAACAACGCCTAGCGCAAACTTTAGATAAAATTCGCCAATACATCAGTAGTGAAGTAAACGCACTCCATAAGTCAAAATTAGTGCGTTTAGTGAGTGATGTAACCGGTAACGATTGTGAAAAAATTCTACAAGAATTAGAAAATAATGAACCCGTCAGTATATCTAGTTATTCCGACGTTTTAGCGATAAAAGACGCCGGAGAAGTCAGCCGCGTGCCTGTAAAAGATATTTTATGGATTGACGCTGCTGGCGACTATATGTGCGTGCATACCCATGATAATACCCATATTTTACGTAAAACCATGAAACAGCTCGAAGAAGTGCTAGACCCAAGACGCTTTCTACGCAGCCACCGCTCTACCATAGTGAACAAAAGTTACATTGATAAGTTTTGCAGCCAACTTAATGGTGAGTATTATTTAGTGATGTCAAACGGCAAAGAATTAAAAGTCAGTCGTAGCTATAAAGAGAAAGTTAAAAAAGCGGTTACGACTTAACGTATAGATCTTATCATTAATGTTTCATGAATAGATATTATGTCCGCTATTTGGGCAGAAACCTTTAACTAGTTGCATAATTATATACGCATAATGTTGCCTTTATTCTATTTATAACCCGATTTTATCTAAAAGACAGTGCAGTTGAGTTACTTTCCAATGAAAGTTAAATTGAGACTATCCCTGAAACATGAATTAACGAAACAAGGTGAACCTTCTCAAACAACAATTAAGGTACGTGCACTATCAGTAAAAGTAGCATTGTTTGCTGGTGAATTTATAAAGCTATTAGATTCCAGTTCATCAATGTGGCTATATGCTCATTGTTAACAAATATTGCTCATAGGTCTAAGACTCTGCTAAAAATTTTGAAATCAGCAAACCTTATCAGGAATGTAGAGCTTAAAAAAAACATAATTTGACTGATTAAATTTAATTACCAGTAAACTACAAGGATGGAATAAAATGCGGATATTAATGGTTGGATTAATGTTGTTAACTTTAGCAACGGGCTGTGCATCAAGTTCGGATTTAGATAAAAGTGCTGAAAGGCACATTAAATCTGGAGATTATTACCAATCAATCGGACAACCTCAAGCAGCGAGAGAAGAGTATAATGAGGCTGATAAAGATTTAGACCAAGCAGGAGAAGTGTTTTCTATTTTGGTTGATTTATTTAATCACTTTTCAAAAGACGACTAATTTAAAAAAAGAGCATGTGAATGAACCTTGTTATAAAAACCTTATTTTCGGAGTGTTTCTAAGTGCAAAGTATTGATCGTTATATGGATAACAACTGCAGTGAACAAGCTATGACACCTATATCTAGCGTTGATATTGCTGAGCTTGAAGACCGACTTTCTGTAATATTACCTGACTCATACAAATACCTATTGTCGAATTACGGTTTACTTCACACGCCTAATGTTATGACTAAAACATGTGATTTATCGGTCGAGCTTTCCCAAGTACAAGACTTTTTAAGCCTTGAAGATGTATATTCACTTTCTAAATTATATGAAATGAGTGGTATGCCAAAAGGTCATATCTTGTTTGCGTCAGACTGTAAGGGCAACATGTTTTGTTTTAAACTTAGCGATTGTGAAATCAAGCAAACCGATGTACCCGTATGGTTTTACGAACATGAATTTCATATTGTAAAAAAAGTATCGGACAGCTTCAGTGCATGGATCGGAGATTTCAATAAAGAATAGATAAACTGACTTTTCTATTATTTTCACTACCCTAGATATTATTTATGCTAAATGTTCCATGCTTATTTATTATGTAATTAACCTTAATAGAACTATGCTTCTAGTTGTAATTCAATGCTATTTATCGTCTACCTAAATCTCGGGTAAATAGGCTATAGATAGCACTGAAAAAGCTATTATACCTTGGACACTGCCTGTCTGGCACGGAGATGCAAATGAGACTAAATATCAATGGAAACATGGCTATACTCAAGAAGCTAATTGTCTTTTGTCTAGCATTGATCATCCGTTTGAATATAAAGCACCTGAATCATTAAAAGGTCATACGTTAGGTGGATTAGTAGGGTATCGATATTTAGGATCAGATGAGTTGATCGCCAATGGTGATATTAAACGCGTGAATGTCAGTCATGCTATGGAAAATATTAAAAACTCATAGAAGAACGTGTAGATGTAACACGAATAACGCAATCAACGGCACGTTATTTGATCACAAAAATGAAACAAAAAAATCAAATTCATTTTTCAAATCGTAATCATCAAGACTTTACCTACAGAATGATAATGAATTCTTTATCAGACGAGTTACAAAATAGGCTAATGAAAATATCAAAAGAAATGTTAACCGATCAGGAATGGTTGTCTCGCCTGAGTTAGTATCGCTAGGCATTGATAAAATTTTATCGATTAAATTATTGATATAAAAAAAGAGTAAACAACACTTGTGTTTACTCTTTTTAAATTTTTACAAATCTGGCGAAAAACAGCTTATTTAGCTAATTCGATCGGTCCTACTTCTATAACACGTTTACCGAAATTCTCACCTTTTAATAGGCCGATAAAAGCACTTGCTGCTTGTTCTAAACCGATAACTTTATCTTCACGATATTGAATTTTACCTTCAGCAAGCCATTGGCCCATCGCTTCACTAAATTCGTTATAACGATGACCGTAATCATCAAATACGATAAAGCCCTGCATTTTAATGCGCTTAACTAATATTAGTCCCATCAGTTGCGACATTCTGTCAGGCCCAGAAGGCAGCTCAGTAGCATTGTATTGCGAAATCAAACCACAAACAGGTACTCGCGCGCTAGAATTCAATAGTGGCATTACAGCGTCGAATACTGAGCCACCGACATTTTCAAAATAAACATCAATACCAGCAGGACATTGCTCAGCCAGTAACTTTGCTAAATTTTCATCTTTATGGTTTAAACAGGCATCAAAACCAAGCGTGTTAGTAACGTAATTACACTTTTCTTCACTACCGGCGATACCAATAACACGACAACCTTGTAATTTCGCAATTTGGCCGACTAAGCTACCTACAGCGCCACTTGCTGCTGCCACAACTACGGTTTCACCTGCTTTTGGTTGGCCAATATCGAGTAAGCCCATATAGGCGGTTAACCCCGGCATACCTAACACGCCAAGTGCATATGATGGTGTGGTTAACGCTTTAGGTAACTTTAACAGGTCATCACCATTGGAAAGCGCATAATCTTGCCAACCGGTATAAGCCACAACTAAATCGCCAACTTGGAAATTGTCATTGAGAGATTTCTCAACACGACAAACCGCGCCACCAACCATAACTTCGTCAATCGCAACCGGTTCAGCGTAAGACTTTGCATCGCTCATACGACCACG
>TARA_R110000744_G_scaffold20279_3_pt1 | contig 12035 bp, 9 predicted proteins | sample TARA_R110000744 | Tara Oceans TARA_R110000744 (sample SAMEA4398083) | marine metagenome | biome: Polar Biome; feature: [DCM] deep chlorophyll maximum layer (ENVO:01000326); material: water (ENVO:00002006), including particulate matter (ENVO:01000060) such as... | depth 36 m | reverse complement strand
AACCACCAAATAATTAATACGATTAAACCTAACCCAATTAAATTAATTATTAACATCTTGCTCTCCATAAATTAATGATCTTGTGGTTTAAATAAACGTAAGCGGTTGGCATTACTGACAACAGTTAATGATGAGAATGCCATTGCAGCACCCGCCACAACTGGATTAAGCATGAGGCCAAAAAATGGATATAAAATACCGGCTGCAAAAGGAATACCTGCAACGTTGTAAATAAAGGCACCAAACAAGTTTTGTTTAATATTACGTAATGTAGCTTTACTTACTGCAATCGCATCGCCAAGGCCATGTAATGAACCACGCATCAAGGTAATATCTGCACTTTCAATGGCAACGTCAGTGCCTGTACCAATAGCAAAACCGACATTGGCTAACGCTAACGCTGGTGCATCATTAATGCCGTCGCCTGTCATACCGACAATTTCACCTTGCGCTTGTAAATCAGCAACTTTGTTGGATTTATCTTCAGGCAGTACTTCTGCAAAAACTTCTTTAATGCCAACCTGTTTTGCCACTGCATTGGCCGTTGCTCGATTATCGCCTGTAAGCATAACCACACGAATCCCAATGGCTTGTAGCCTTTTAATTGCTGCTATTGAATCACTTTTAATCGGATCGGACACCGCAATAATTGCCGCTAGTTTATTATCAATAGCCAAATACATAGGTGTTTTAGCTTTGTCTGCCAGCGCTTGTGCTTTATTTACATAACCATTTAAGGCAATGCTATGCTTTAACATTAACTTTTGGTTACCAAATAATAATTGCTGACCATTCAACATTGCTTTTACACCATGGCCCGCAATGGCTTGGAAATCAGTTGTATTTTCAAGTTCAATGTTCTGCTCGATGGCTGAATCAACAATCGCTTGCGCGAGTGGATGTTCTGAGCCACTCTCGATACTGCCAGCAACCTTTAAAATAAAGTCTTCTGAGTAGCTTTCGTCCGCGACAATAATATCCGTGACTTTAGGGGCCCCTTCAGTAATTGTGCCTGTTTTATCTAAAATCATTGCCGTAACTTTTGAAGCTGTTTGTAATGCTTCACCATTTCGGATCAACACGCCTGCTTCTGCCGCTTTACCCACACCAACCATTACCGACATAGGCGTTGCTAAGCCAAGTGCACAAGGACAAGCGATTATCAGAACCGTAGTTGCTGATACAACGGCAAAAGCTAGAACAGGATCAGGTCCAAAATTAAGCCATACTAACGCACTTACAATTGAAATAATCATCACTACAGGCACAAAATACGCTGAAATAATGTCAGCTAAACGGCCGATAGGTGGCTTCGAATTTTGCGCTCTTTTAACCATATTAATAATTTGGGCTATGGCAGTGTCTTTACCCACTCGAGTGGCTTTAAATAAAATGGAGCCTGATTTATTTAAAGTGCCCGCGACAATTTTATCACCTTCAGCTTTTACAACTGGCATAGGTTCACCAGTTAACATTGACTCATCAATAGAGGTATTTCCTTGCGTTACAACACCATCCACAGGCACCTTTTCGCCTGGTCTAACTCGCACAATGTCATTAAGTAATACTTGTTCAATAGCTATATCAATTTCTTTCTTGTCACGCACAACTCGCGCAGTTTTGGCTTGTAAACCAATTAAGCGTTTTATTGCTTCACTGGTCTTTCCTCTAGCTTTAACCTCAAGCGCCAAGCCTAAGTTTATTAGCCCAATAATCATGGCTGTTGCTTCAAAATAAACATGCCGTGCCATCTCAGGTAAAGCCATAGGAAAGAGCACAACTATCATGGAATATATCCAAGCAGTGCCAGTTCCAAGAGCAATTAAGGTATCCATATTCGCTGTATGATTTAGCAATGACTTCCAAGCACCGATGTAAAAGTGCTTACCTGAAAAGTACATAATGGCTGCGCATAATACGCCAATAAATAACCATACACCTCTCTCTACAGGTGTTTCAACCGTCATAGGTCCGCCAAAAAGACCATAAACCATTAGTGGAACACCTAAGCCTAAAGCAATCCACATTTGCCTCATTAAATTAGCGTAATATTTTTCATCAGCCACTTCTTTTTCATCTAACAACTCATCATCGCTACTGTCACTTGCATTTTTTGCGTTGTAGCCTATGTTTTCAATCGCTTTTATAAGTGTTTCAGAGGGAGCATTCCCACTGATTGATACTGTACGTAAGGCAAAATTCATTTCAGCGTTGTCTACACCATCAATATTTTTTAGCGCTTTTTCAATTTTGCCAACACAACTTGCACAACCTGCTCCCTCAATAATTAAATCTTGAGTATTATTAATAAGCTGGTCGCCTGTTAATTTATTCATGATTATCCCCTTGGTTCGTATCAGCCAAACTAATGTTGAGCGTTTCATCTTCAAACTCACCTTCAATGAGATGACATATCATATGTCCAGTAGGTGCTTTATCGGGTTTATTTTGCCATTCGTTAATAGCGTTTCTTAACTTTTCCCTCAGCAGCAGTGCTGCTTGAAACTGTTTTTCAGTCTCAGTTAAATGATGCTCAATAATTTCTCGCACCATTGGGCAAGCGGTATGTCCCTTGTCAGATTCAATTAAAATACTTTTAATCTCTGTTACTGAAAAATTTAATTGCCTTGCACTTAAGATAAATTTAAGTCTGTTCTGAGCACTTTTACCGTAATTTTTATAGCCATTGTCTGGGTTTTTGCTGGGTGTAATAAACTTAATCTTAGTGTAATAACGCACCGTATCCGGCGTTGTATTCATCGCATTAGCTAATTCGGTTACCCTCATGACATAAATCCTCTTTTAAATAATGCAAACGGTAATGCAAAAAATGTTTATTAATAACTGAGTCTAACTTACACCTAGGTCTAGGACACAGGTCAAGTGTATAAAGTAAATTCAGTCCGAAGTCATCGCAGACAGTGATGATTTATGCATACAAACGATGCCATCTAAAGCATGAACAGCCAGTAAACTGTCATTTTCAAAAACTACGTGTCCAGGTTTTGAAGTATGCTGATAATCTATTGTTTCTATATGTGAGATAACCCACAAATCTTGCTCTAATTTTACAATCAACCCGATATGACCAAAGAATTTCATTTGTTTATTTATATCTTTAATGGTTGAGTTCCAATCCAAAACTCTCTCTGACACATCAATTCTGGGCCAATAGGAGTAATTAACTTGCGGACGAGCTAACTGATAAAAACCATCAATATCTTTAAAGAAAAGCTGCAATAACTTTACAGATTCAAGATGCATTTTTATCATTAACGTCGTAAAACTTTCATTGATAGATTGTGAGACTTTAGCCTGTAAAATTATATCTCCAGAGTCAAAATTTTCAGTTATTTTGTGTATTGTGACCCCAGAAAACTCAGGCATTTTTATGAGGTAAGATAAAGACGAAGGCCCCCTGCCTTCGGGCAATAATGTTGGGTGTATATTTATTGCATATTTCACCTCAGTAACAGGTAATAAATAACTATATTCAGCAACAATAAACATTTCCGCTCCTAGTGTAATTAATTGGTTTAATTCACTAAGAGTAGGCTTGTGACTATGTAAAGGAATACAATTATTCTCGCACAATTTATCTATAATAGATGAGTCGTATGATGAACTATTTTTATATACTCTTAATATTTGATGACCTTCATCAAGCAAATATTTTAAGCATGAGGAAAATAAGTTATTCCCTAAATAAACAATTTTCATAAGCTACTTATATCGTATTTTAAAAAGTACAGCGGCTAAAATTAATAATTAACCGCTGTATGTTTTTATAATTAAGCCTATAACCATTAATGTTTATGGACTTTTTTGGGTTTGTAATCACGACTTGACGAATGACTGTGTACTACCTTCCAAAAACCATCAATTTTTCTCAAAAGAAATGTTTGATAACCACTTTTGTTAACTTTACCTTTTACACGCGTATCGGCAATTGCCCATGCAAAACTTTTGGCTTCACCTTCAAAGTGAATTTCAATTTCACTAAAATCTAGCTTTAAGTACTCTAATGCATCTTTTTCTGGTTCAACATGGTGCTCAACTAAAGAGTTTAACCCCGAATTTTGACCACCACTCTCAACATATCGAGCACCTTTAAAATCAAGAAAGTTTTTTCTAAAAGGTTTGCCATCACCATTTTCCCAGCCATATTTAATACTGTTGATAATATCGATGATCGCTTTTTCATCTTTATTACTATGGTCTTTATCACCATGTGCCATTGAGAGAAAACTCATCATTAGCACTAAAATTGCCGTAATATATTTATTCATTATTAATCCTATTAATATGTAAACTTAGTTTGACCAATGAATATGGACAATTTTCCATTTCCCATCTATTTTTTGTAGCACCATGGTTTCCATACCTTCACTATTAATATCTTTACCACGGTATTTACCAGTCGATTTACTGCTCGACATTGCGTAAGCAATATCACCAAAAACTTTGATTTGATAATCTAATACTTCGGTGTTAATTTCTGCCAAATATTTCATATCTGAAAGCATATGATGCTGAGCATATTCATCAGCAGATTTTTCTACACCGCCACCTTCAAAAATCAATACATCATCAGCTAATAAAGCTCTGGCTGTTACTTTGTCGCCTGCTTTTAGCGCTTGATGGAATTGAGTAATGGCTTTACCCGCTTCAGTTTCTATTACTGGATTTTTAGTCTCAATTTTAGCTTCATTTTTATCGTTCTTATGAGCGTGCAAGTTAAAGCTCATTGATGCGCTCAACACTAAGGTTGTGATTAATATACTTTCAATTACTTTCATATTTGTCTCTTTATAGTTTTTCTAGTGAGTATTTATTCGACTGCAGTAAGCACTTGATATTGATCAGGGGTTAAAGTTGGAAGGCGTTTTATAAAAGCGACCATTGCCCAAATACGTTGATCATCATGGGTTTTACCCCATGCTGGCATTCCTGATGCTTTAATCCCATGCTTAATCACCCAAAAAGTCTTACGATCAGATTGTTTAGCATCACCATGTTCATGTCCTACATGACTTTCAGGGGCAAAAGTTAAATTAGGTGGTGCAGGATATAATCCTAAACTCATATCACTTTCACTCTGTTCAGGCTTTAAATGGCAACTAGAACACATAAATTCGTAGTCAGTACCACCCGTTAATAACAATTCAGGGTCACTTAAATCAGGTACTTCAATATCTTGAGCTGCTTTTTTAATAGAGTTTTCTCTTGTTTCTTCTAAAATCCAATATACAAAGTCGCTATGGGGTTCGTCTGCAGCCACATTAACAATGCCTGAATACATAACTGCAGCAGTAGCACCAACGCCTAATACTGCCAACAATAATATTAATTTAATCATTTTCATGACTATTCCTTTTTATTGAAAGTCACTGATTTCGAATGTATGTACATATATTTGTAATCAGCGACTATTCAAATTTAATTAATGATTATTATGATCATCTTTGTTCATGTTTTTTTTATCTATTTTTTTCATTTTGCTGTGGTCCATTTGTTTATCCATTTTACTATGGTCCATCATGTCTTTTGATTTTTCAGCTTGTTTCATACATTTTTTCATCATCGCGATTGCAACAGGATCCTTCATATCCATCTTGCTATGATCCATTTTGCTGCAATCTGCTTTTTTAGCTTTTTTTACATGCAAACTTGGGTCGTGTGCTGTTGCTGTCATCGATAGTGTAATGGCTGGTATTAATACCAAAGCGAATTTACTGACTGTTTTGATTAAGTTTTTTTTCATGATTTACTCCTACGTAAATAGTTAAGGTTTTCTAGATAAATTTATTACATGCAATATTATTTGCTTCAACATTTTTGTTATTAATAGCTTCATATCTTGGTTGCTGTATTTTTTATCGATGACGAACGCCATAAATAAAATAATGCTGGTAAAACCAGCAAGGTTAATATCACCGCGCTCATCATGCCGCCAACCATAGGAGCTGCAATACGACTCATGACTTCAGAACCTGTCCCAGTACCATATAAAATAGGTAGCAAACCAACAATTATTGCTGCTGCCGTCATCATTACCGGGCGCACACGCATACCCGCACCATGCAACACGGCCTGGAATAAATCTTCTTTTGTGGTGGCAACATCTTTTAAGCGATGTTCATCTAGCATGGCTTGATACGCTTGATTTAAATACACCAACATAATAACGCCAATTTCTACCGCCACACCTGCCAGCGCAATGAAACCGACCCCTACCGCCACAGAGAAGTTAAAGCCTTCTAAGTACATCAACCAAATACTGCCCACCATAGCTAACGGCAGAGTACCCATAATCATTGCCACTTCAATGACATTTCTAAAGTTAAGGTAAAGTAGTATCACGATAATAAATAAGGTTAATGGCACCACATAAGCTAACTTGGCTTTTGCCCGCTGCATATATTCATATTGTCCGGCCCAAGTAATTGAGTAACCCGCGGGTAGCACTAATTGATCAGTTACCACTTTCTGTGCGGCTTCAACATAAGTGCCGACATCAACGCCTTCAATATCAACAAAAGCCCAACCATTTAACCGGGCATTTTCAGACTTGATACCCGGAGGTCCATCTTCAATATAAATATTGGCAACATCGCCTAAGGCAATACGTTGGCCATTTGGCGTAACTATCGGTAGCAATGATAATTGCTCTGGAGAGTCACGATAATCTTGTGGGTAACGCACATTGACCGGATAACGCTCTAAACGTTCAACAGTTTGTGTAACATTCATGCCGCCGACAGCGGTTGCTATTATGTTTTGGATTTCAGCGATATTTAAACCATATCGAGCAGCTTTCGCACGCTGAATATCTACTTTTAAATATCGACCGCCAGCAACACGTTCGGAATAAACGGATGCAGTGCCTGGTACGTCTTTTAAAATCACTTCTAACTGTTGACCAATATCTTGAATAACTGATAAATCAGGCCCCGCCACTTTTATGCCTACGGGGGTTTTTATACCTGTTGCTAACATATCAATACGGGTTTTTATTGGCATAACCCAAGCGTTCGTTACCCCCGGCAGTTTAACTAAAGCGTCGAGTTCTTGTTTCAAACTTTCAGGTGTTACACCTTCACGCCATTGGTCATGGGGCTTAAATTGAATAAAGGTTTCGATCATGGTTAATGGCGCAGGATCGGTTGCGGTTTCAGCTCGACCTACTTTACCAAAGACGGTTTTTACTTCTGGTACTGTCTTGATCAGTTTGTCAGTTTGTTGAAGCAATTGACGAGCCTGCCCAATAGAAATACCCGGATAAGTCGTTGGCATATACATTAAATCGCCTTCATCCAAAGGCGGTATAAACTCACTACCAATTTTATCAATTGGATATATGCCAATACCCAGCACCACCAATGCTGCCAGTAACGTTACTTTTGGAAAGTGTAAAACGGTTTTTAGCGCCGGCATATATAAGAAGGTCAAAAATCGATTAACTGGATTTTTATGTTCGGGTAAAACTTTACCGCGAATAAAATACCCCATAAGAACAGGAACTAGCGTTATAGCTAATGCCGCTGATGCCGCCATAGCATAGGTTTTTGTGAATGCTAGTGGCGCGAACATACGCCCTTCTTGTGCTTCTAAGGTAAATACAGGCACAAAACTTACCGTAATAATTAATAAGCTAAAGAATAATGCTGGGCCTACTTCACTCGCTGATTCAGCCACTATTTGCCAACGGTTCTCTTTCGTTAAAGGCGTTTTTTCCATGTGTTTATGCATATTTTCAATCATAACAATCGCACCATCAATCATCGCGCCAATGGCAATTGCAATACCCCCTAACGACATAATGTTTGCGTTAAGACCTTGTAAGTGCATGATAATAAAGGCAGTTAAAATTCCGACAGGTAAACTTATAATTGCCACTAATGACGAGCGCACATGAAATAAGAAAATAATGCAAACTAAGGCGACTACGCCAAACTCTTCTAACAACTTATAGGCTAAGTTATCTACTGCTCGCTCTATTAACGCCGAACGGTCATACACAGGTACTATTTCAACACCTTCAGGTAAGCCTTTTTTCAGTTTTTCAAGCTTTGCTTTTACGCCATTAATGACTTGCTGAGCATTTTCACCAAAGCGCATAACCACAATACCGCCAACCGTTTCACCTTCACCATTAAGTTCAGCAATACCTCTGCGCATTTGAGGACCAGTGCCAATATCTGCCACATCTTTTAAGAGTAACGGCGTGCCATTTTGGTTTACACCCAATGGAATATTTTCTAGATCGTCAACGCCTGTTATATAACCTGTTGCTCTGACCATATACTCTGCTTCAGCCATTTCAACCACTGAAGCTCCAACTTCCTGATTACCTTGTTTAATGGCGGTTTGTATAAGCGAAAGTGGAATTCCATAGGCACGAATTTTTTCTGGATCAACCTTGACTTGATATTGCTTAACCATACCGCCCAGTGCAGCAACTTCAGAAACCCCAGGAACAGTTTGTAATTCAAACTTCAAAAACCAGTCTTGAATACTACGCAGTTGGCTTAAATCATGTTGGCCTGTTGTATCAGTCAGCGCATACAAATATACCCAGCCCACACCGGTTGCATCTGGTCCCAATTGTGGACGAGCATCACTGGGTAAGTTAGGTGCAACTTGACTTAAATACTCAAGTACTCTCGAACGTGCCCAGTAAAGATCAGTATCTTCATCGAAAATAACATAAACATATGAATCGCCAAAGAATGAAAAACCGCGAACAGTAACGGCACCCGGTACTGAAAGCATAGCGGTAGTCATCGGATAAGTTACCTGATCCTCAACCACTTGTGGTGCTTGGCCCGGATAACTTGTTTTAATAATAACTTGTACATCTGATAAGTCAGGCAGTGCATCAATTGGTGTTTTGCTAACGGAATATAACCCTCCACCCACAAGGAGCATAGTTGCTAACAAGACAAAAAAACGGTTGCCAATTGACCAACGAATAATAGCAGTAATCATATTTCATTTACTCCTAATTAGTGGTTCGAGTGATCAACAGGCGTTTCTGCCAAAGCAGGTTCAGCAGTTGGCTTTACATCGTCATACAATGGCGATATTTCCGTAATAATAAAGTTTCCATCATGAATTTCGAAAGTGAACTTAACCTCCATACTTTTACTAAACGGGGCTAAACTCACGTTTTGTTCTGTAATAAAATCTACCGTAGCTGCTGGCCTATTCCATTTTTCAATCGCTGAACGGCTAATGTTTATCATGCCGTGATCAACCATCATTGAATTAATGGTGCCTGTTACTGTTGCAGAGCTTACTTCCTTGTCTTTAGACATATCCATATTTTGCAAACTACTAACATCAGGAATATGAATATTGGTGATGATGTAATCACCTTCAGCAGTTTTACTTACTTCAACATGTAAACTAAGGCCAACTTTAAGTTGAGAAAAATCTATTGAGTCAATCGCAACAAAGTCCATCACCATCTCTGGCCAATGCCATTCTGGTATCGCTTCATGTGCGAGTGTTAGCATTTTATGCCCTGCCATGATCTTGGTAATGCTAGCTTGTACCCAAACCGTTGTGGGCATAATGTTTTCATCTTCTGATTGTTCACTATTCATTCGTGCAAAGTCAGACGTTTTACTTGATTCTGAATCTAATAAAAACTGCGCTGAACTAACCACTTTTTCGCCCGCACTTAGCCCGCTAAGTATTTCAACATTTTCACTGTCGTATCGACCAACGGTTACTGCAATAGACTTAAAACTCCCCTCACCTAACGCCAAAACAACTCGGTCTTGTCTACCTGTTCTAATCAATGCTTCAGTTGGAATAAGCAGTGCTTGTTCATCTGTAGAACTGTGAATAGTGATTTGTGCAAACATATTAGGTTTAAACTCACCTTTTTGATTATTAAAACGTGAACGAACTTTCACTGTCCGAGTTTTAGCATCAAGTGTTGGGTAGATGAAGTCGACTTGTCCTTGCCATGTTCTCCCCGGTAAATAATCTAATGTCATAGTGACCGGTGTCCCTGTTTTCACTTGGTTCGCTTGTCTTTCAAACACTTCTGCTTCCAACCAGACTTCTGAAAGGTCACCAATAGACAACAAAGTTGTACCAGGTATTACAAAGAAACCTTCACGAATATTTAATGTTTCCACTACACCATTTTGCGGAGCGTAAAAAGTAATTTGTTGCTGAACTTGCTTAGTTTTTTTCAGCTTTATAATGGCTGTACTCGGCAAGTGTAAAGCCTTCAGTCTGTTTTCAGCGGCAATAATTAACTGCTTGTTGTTACGACTTAATGCCAACAACAGCTCTTCTTGCGCATTAACCAGTTCGGGTGAATAGATATCGTAAAGCGGTTGATTTTTCTGAACAGTTTCACCTTCAGACTTAACGTATAATTTTTCAATCCAACCTTGTACTCGTGGATGAATATGTACGATTTTTTCTTCGTCATAAGTAACATAACCCACTGTGTTTATTTCAAAATTTAGTGGTTGATTAGTCGCTATCGCCGTTCTTACACCTAAATTATTCACAACGTCAGAAGAAATGCGTATGGTACCTACACCTTCATCTGGACCTTTACTTTCGTTAGCATAAACGGGCACTAAATCCATACCCATGGGAGATTTACCCGCTTTATCTCTTCTATAGTTTGCATCCATTGGTGCAACCCAATAAAGTGGTTTGTCTACTGCTTCGGTACTCGTTGTTTGTTCAATTCCACTTGGTGCTATGAGACTATAAGCACCAAAAGTTATCACTGAACCAATTGCTATACCTATAATTAATGGTTTTAGGTATTTGTTATTCGTGTTTGTGCTCATTATTTATTTCCCGAAACAATAGCGGTTTGAGTGCTATTGTTTAAATTCATATTATTTGGTGTATTCGCAGTATTGAGACTGCCGATAAAAAGGTAATTGAGTTCTAAACGTATTTTTTGCTCTTCAACGTTTAGTATTAGCTGATCTATTTCGGTATTTAGCACCGCAATGCGAGAACGAACAACTTCAGAAAAGTCGCCATCGTCATTGGTATAAGCCGATAACGAGGCTTCGGCTTGGTCATGAATTTGTGGTAATAGCCGTGATGAATAAAGTTTTTGTCGCTCTTTTAAACGTAATAACCTGCCTTTTGCACTTGAGTAAGTACCTAATAATTGCCTGATTAATAAGATTCTTTCTGTTTTCACCGCTTCTGTTGCAGATATTGCCGATTTAAGCTCATTATCTTGTCTATTTTCAGTAAAAATGGGGACATCGAAGGTAACGCCAACAGAAAACAAATCAGCTCTACTGCTCCCCATGGCATCATCACCTCGATAGCCATAACTCGCGTTTACACCCCATTCGGGCTTATATTTTTGCTTCGCTAAATTAATGCCTGTTTTAGTTGCCAGTATTTGTTTCTCTATGGCTAAAACTGCAGGATGATTAGTAAAATATTGAACTAATGCCATAGGTTTAAGCCAACTTTCTTTCAACACTTCAGCTTTATTAAGTAGCTCAATGTCAGGGAGTTTTTGTTTTAAAACTATATTATGAAGCGCAAAGTTAGACGTTAAGAAAGTGTTGTCTACATCACTATTGCTGCTAGAAAGTTTAGTTAGCCATTGAGAAAGCATACCTTCATAGCGATTTTGCTGTTGTGCTAACAAATTCAATCTATCTTCTAAACGGGTTAATTCTAGTTGAGCTCGTACAATATCTTGCTGTCGTGTTTTACCTAAAGCCGATGAATAGCTTACTTTTGCGACATCGACTAACTGCAAGAATAACGACCTGTTTTTTTCAATTAAAGCAATGCTTTGCTGAACTCGGTAAGCGTCTAACCACAAGCTACCTACCGTAACAGCTACTTTTGATTCACGGTCTTTTCTTTGATAGGGAAATGCTTCACTTTGAATTTTTAGCTGTTGGCTTTTTATCGCTAAGCTATCACCACGAGGAAACATTTGAGCAAAACCAACTTTAGTTTGTGTCATACCTTCTTGGCCGAAATCAAAACCATTAACCGGTAAGTTGGCTAAA
>TARA_R110000744_G_scaffold240783_1_pt1 | contig 12036 bp, 6 predicted proteins | sample TARA_R110000744 | Tara Oceans TARA_R110000744 (sample SAMEA4398083) | marine metagenome | biome: Polar Biome; feature: [DCM] deep chlorophyll maximum layer (ENVO:01000326); material: water (ENVO:00002006), including particulate matter (ENVO:01000060) such as... | depth 36 m | reverse complement strand
TGGTAATTCACGTTTTACGGAACTAAAAAAGTATAAACAAACGACTGTTTTATTGAACTTTATTTCTTTCCGATGTTTATTGATTTTAAAAAGTTTAAATTGCCGTACTAATTAATTAGTATGTATTTTTACCTTTTTTTAAACTTTGGGACATGATTTTTGGATACGCTAGGGTAAGCATCACCGAACAGAACTTGGATTTGCAATTGGATGCTTTTTTGAAAGAAGGAATAGATCGGAAGAATATTTATACAGATAAGGTTTCAAGTTCTCAAGAAAAGCGCAAAAGCTTGAGTAAACTTTTAGACTATGCCCGAGATGGTGACACTATTGTAGTATGGAAATTAGACCGCTTGGCCAGAAGCCTTATTCATTTCACCAATTTCATCAATCAACTTAATGAGAAAGGTATCAAATTTCGGAGTATTACAGAGCCGTTTCTGGATACGACCGATAAGTCTTCGCATTCGCAATTCATAGTAAACCTATTTGCTGCACTAGCACAATTAGAACGGGATATAATTATTGAACGGACGAAAGCTGGTCTGGCATCTGCCCGAGCTAGGGGCAAGGTATTTGGGGCACCCAAAGGACTTAGTAAAAAAAATCAGCAAAAAGCCATAATCTGTGAACAGTACTTTAAGGAAGGTAAGCTGACCGTTTCCGAAATCTGTGATCGAGTAGATGTTTCTAGAGCAACCTATTATAAATACTTAAGGGTTAGAGGGCTTAATGGGAAATTGAGAACTTATACAAAATAATAAATAATTAAAACTCTTTACACAAAGCGGATTTTGTAAAGAGTCTCGATTTTCGAATCATGATTTATGGGGTTAAACAGCATTTCTTAAACTACGCTCCAAGAAGTGTAATGTAAAGAGTTTTGAAAAAGGAACCACTTATTTGCTAGATAAGGGTTCGGAAACATCCTCAATTCGTTATCAATGAATTATAGTTTTGAGCCGCAATTTATTGGCTTTCTTTATCCTTTAAATACCAATAAACAAATTGATTAAGATTCTGTATTTCTGAATTATTGACTTTGTCATTCCAACTTTTAGCCTCAGTTTCCAAACTTGTTAAGTTGAATTCGTCTGAAATCAAATCTGTTATTTTACTATAGATTAAATCCATTTCTAGCTTCAATTGTTCTTTTAAAAAAGTATAATCTTCTTTCTTAAATATCCCTTGTATATGGTCATTCCATAAATAAGGAAAACTTTTAATGAAACTAAATATATATTCTTTGGACTTTAAACTATCCAAAATGTATTGTTGGAACTCATCATGATCAATTTTATCCCATATTTCCATTATCATATTTGATACTTCCCTTTTTATGTAAAATGGTTGGGACTCTAGATGCTTTACTTTATTTATAAGTAACAATTCTAAGTCTTTTAGATAATCAATTTCAGAACTTTCTTGTAACCGTCCCAAAAGATAACTTAACTGAAAATAATCTAATTTTCGTGCTATTGAAATAGATAATATTTTATTTTCAACTGGGTTGTCTTTTCTCAATTTTTCGCCGATACTCTGAATTAGCTGAATAGAATTGGAGCGTCCCTGACCTTCTTTGAATCGATGAATGTTGTCAACCAAAAACGGAATGTAATTTTCATAATTTTGTCTTTCCATTTTGTCTAGCTCTGAACTAAGTCTATAAACAACATTATATTCATTTGAATTTGACAATAATTCTTCTAAAATATTCAATGCTTCATCTTTCTTACCTCCTTGTACAAGTAACTTTAGATTAGAAAATTTTATTTCGGAAATTTTTCCCTTAATATGATAAGAGAAATACTTCTCAAAATGAGAAATATGATTAATTCTAAGTGCTTTGTCTATTTCGTTTACTGGCTTAATTTTTTTGGATTGATACCCATAAATTGTCCCAGTTCTATCCATTGGAAATAAAGTATCAATAATACCATATGCTTTTGGATTTTTGTTCATTAAGAGTAGTCTTACGCCACTCTCATTCCTGCTATCATCAAACTCATTATTAAAAGTAATTACAGAACTTAAAATATGGTTTGAAATATGATCTTTGGCATAGTTCTTTATTATTTCATAAGATTCAAGGTACTTTATTTTCAAATATTCGATCCAAAATAAGTCATGAGCATTCACTTCATCACCAATAGCATATAGCGAGACTGAGAATGAATTAACAATTCGGATTACTTCACGTGGGGAATTAAAATGTTTTACACTTAGACTTCTCATTAGTTCATCTAATTCTTGTTTTCTAATGAGTCTGTTTTGTATAACAGATTTGACTTTTTCTTTTATGAATAAATCCAGGTCTGCTTTCTCAATTAAAGGAAGTTCTAAGGGTATGTTTATTATTTTCTCTAGAAACTCTTTACCTGATTCAATGCCAGACCCATATCTGCTATAAATTGCTTTGGCAACGTGCTCATGGTCTAAACAAATAATAAAAACCAAGTTTTTAAAATCAGCATTGGTTTTTATGAGTTTGAAAAGCATAAAGATTTCGTCTTTATCTAGTCTATCAATATCATCGATAAAAATTATTATTTTTTTATTAGAACTTTCCAAGGTTTTGTCTATGTCCCTTTTCATTTCTTCCAAGCTCTTTTCTTCACCTTTAATATCTTCACCTAGAGCCTTGAGAATTTTATAAGGCTCAATAGTAATACCAGCATTAAACAACTTGGGTATTCCTCCAGATACTGATAATCTTATGGATTCTAAGTAACGACTGTATTTTAATATGCTTTCTCCTGCTTTTTTTAAATATTCATTTTCACTATAAATTAGTTTTCGACTAAGAGTGTTGAAAAAATCGAAAAGCATTTCTTCTTTACTTTGATATACCCATGGGTTGTAATGAAACTTAATAAATAACTTATCTTTTTTATCTTTCTGAAAAAGCTCTATATGTCTTTCTACTAAGTTTAATAGAGACGTTTTACCCGTTCCCCATTTTCCATATATTCCAATAGTTAATGGGGCTGGGTTGCTAGAGTAGCCTTGAATTATTTCTTTTATTTTTTCAGCAAAAGGATAATAATTTAATAAATCATCATCTTTAGATTTAATAGGTAATTCATTTGTTATAATATTTTTATTATCCATTATTAAATTAGTTTGAATTGCTATAGAGTTCACCTTTCTTTATTTCCCAGAAAGAATAGGTATCCAAAACAGGTTTTTTGATAAGAGTTGACGGCAAAAAATTTGAAGTAATAATTATGGATTTAATACTATACTCTTGGGATAAATCTAATTTGGCTAGAACTTGTGTTTTATATTTTTTTAACCAATTATCTCGTTTAACATGTTTTCTGATCAAACCTTCTTTTTGATTTCCTTCTTTACCAAAATACTTCATGATTTCTGTATAATATTCATATGGAAGCTTAGATTGAAGCGTATTCTTGCATTCCATTGAATAGATAATTTTTTTAGAGTGGTCAATTCCCAAAATATCTATATCCCCCATGTTTTCTAGTGAGTGGAAAAAACCTTTAGGTTTTATCCATTTATCTTTACCTATAATGTCAATATTAGAATTTGTCTTAAACCATACAAAAACTTCATTATTGAATTCAGCACCTTTTTTTACCAGCCTTTCTGCAATTAAATTATCAATGTTTGGAGCATTATCTAATTTTAGCGTTGCATCATAAAAATTATGTAGCATATTAGAAACTGAATTCAGCATATGCCTTGGACCCCATGCATAATGAATCCCATCATCTTTGATAATTTTTACAAGAGGTTTTTTTAAATAAGAAAACTTTCTATTATATCTCCAAGGATAGAATTCTTCTTTTCTTTCATCCTTTGGAAAGTTTAAAATTCCATTTCTAGTCTCTGAAGTCATAATCTTGACAAAAGCTTCAACCGTTTGATTACTAAACTCTTTAGAAGTTTCTTTTAATAATTTTTTAGAGCTTACTTCACAGTAGGAATGCCCATTAGCTAAACTATATTCACATAAAAAATCTCCTATATTAAATATGTCAAATAAGCTTATACCCCAATCCTTGAGAAAGCCAGTTTCAATTTTTTTAATGTGATCTTCATCCTTTTCCACTTGAGGTTTATCCTGTCTTGAATAAAAATTATTTTCAAAGTTTTCTTGAGAAGAATCAAAATCCTCGCCATACATTATTTTGGTTAACGTATCATTGAATTTATCTATTGATTCTTTTTCTATACCAACTCTACCGGAAGGCAATACATAGATTCTTGGGTTTTGAAATCCGTATCTTATTTCATCACTCAACATAGCATAGTTGTTTACCTGAGATAAATGAGCCAATATTAAATCCAAATCTCCTTTATTTGGGCTTTTATTTCCTGAAGGGTTTTCAGCAATTGCAAATTCAATAAGAATGCGATAAATTAAGGAAGTCTCTATTAGATTTTTTTCTGATTCAAAAAATTCTTGCTTTACGTCTAAATATTCTTTGTAGCATAAAAATCTAGCGGGATAGTAGACATTTCTGAAAAATTTGTTTTGAATTAGCGACTCATGTTTTTTTATGATAAATGGCAAAAAGTCTGAAACATTGAACTCTTTTATTAGTGCAATAGCTTTCTCTAGATGGAGAAATGAAAGTTTATTTAGAAAAGTATTTTTGTCTTTTTCTATTGTTTTCTCCGAAACCTTTTTATCGTACCAATTTAGTTGATTTTCCAAAATATAAGATTTCTCTGCCTCTTGTATATACCTGGGATCTTCTATATCTACATTAGCTAAAAACATCCCATATCTATCACCTCCCGTGGGCATTAAAATCATTTTTTTATTTCCCTCTGGTATATGTTTTTCTATAACTTTATTTCTGTCATTAATATTTATTTTATTGCCAATGCCAACTTTTTCAAAATAGGTACTTAACATGTCTATAATGAAAGCCATAAGAACTCTTTCTCCCTTATTATTTGCAGTACTTAGAGAATCTATTAGTTCAAAAGGAACTTTAAAGATTATCGTGCTATTTCTTATATCAAATGAATATGAAAATTTTATTTTATCACCATTAATATCTTCTAATGACTCTATCTGATAAATTTTTTGATCCAATTCAATAATAAATTGCAAAGGCGTTTTAGTAGTTGGTAAATGATTTTTAAGGGAAGGTTGTAACTCATGTAACCAATATAAAATTGCATTTATATAAGTGCTTGCCTTCTTATCTATATCTCGTATTGCCTTTATCCATATGGGGAATGAATAACTTAGTAAACATTCCCTAATTAAGCCATTAACAAATTCATATGAAATATAGATAGGTAGGTTTTCATCTTTTTTTATGCATAGTAGAAATCCAAGTCTTTCATCAACGATAATTGGGATTCCAATTTCATCAATTTTTCTTAGCCCTTTCCTTTTTACTTCTCCTTCTGCCGATAAATCAAATATAATTGTGCCCGGTGTTTCTTTATCTGAATCATTAAAAGAACAACGATTCTTCATATACCAATTCATTTTTGATAGATGATTATTGAAGTTTATGAAAAGACCACTCTCCGATGCCTTCTGATCTTGTAATGCATATTTCCAAAACGTAAGACTGTCAAAATCCCATAAATTGATTAAAACTTCTAACGAGGACATAAACATTCCAATAGATAAATCTGACTCATTATTGTTGTTTAGACCGAATAATGTTTTTTTCAACATTCTGTATTTTTGATATACAGAGAACAGAAGTATCCTATGTTTAGGATAGCTAATTTTCAACTTTTTAATCAAATGGTTGCTAAAGTGACTTATCTTGTCAATTTCTAATGTGGTATTTACTTCTTTGGTTGGTTCGGTAACAAATAATGCTAAAGCCAATTTGTCATCATCAAACTCGAAAAGAGAGATATTTAATAGGTAAGAACTTTCATTTTTGACATGATTTAGAAACTCAGCTTTTTTGCTTTTCCATTTGGCTTTGTGCAACCAAGTAAAAGTTACAGCTGATAATTCTTCACTAAATATTTTTACAAGGATTTCTAAACAAAGATGCTCTTTTGCTTTTGAGACAATGTATTCATTTAGACAAAATAATTGTGCGGTGGGTAATACTAAATAGTATACATCTTGGATTTTTAGAAAAGGCTTAGTTAGTAATGGGCTTTCCTCATTTTCATATTCGAAATAGGGTTTAATTGATTCCGTGCATATGAAACAACTAATAATGTCATTTGGTATTTTTAATCTATTACATAATAGATCAATATCATTTTGACTAAAACAAAAGAGGTTGGAATTTTTCTTGATTTGATTTTGTTCAGGAAAGTAAATCAAATCGTTCTCGATTTCTTCATACATTCTATGAGTATGACCTAACCTTTTTGCTATTTCATTATGAATTTCTAGTATAAATAGAGAACCATCCGAAATATCTTTTTTAAAATTCTTTGGCATGATATTAGAAAGGCTAGCATTCAATAAGGTTTGAACTACACGACTGGTATCATTGGCAATACCACTATATACTATGTTATTTCCATTAATGAAAAGCAGATTTTCTGTAAAAAAACCCTCGGCAGGATCTTCAAATTCATGATAGGAGTATTCTTTGTCGAGTAAATCTTTGAATCCCTCAATATTCCAATCTCTTTTTCCTTCAAGATTCTTAGAAGAAAGTATGCAATGGATTATCAATTCTAGCCTTACATTTTTAGTATGATTTTGTGGTAAAAGCTGCAAGTAAGCTAAAGTTTTTAACGCTTCTTTATAATCATTGCTTAATAAAAATTTGTCAATATGGAGGTATTCTTTTTTGGTTATTTTGTCCCGAAGCAACTGCTGAAAATCGGTAAAATTAACAGGAGGCATATGATTTGTCTCTTTTTTGAGACAACATTTTTTATATTTTAAACCACTACCACATGGACATTTTTGATTTCTGCCTGTCTTCATTCAATGTTACTTTATTAAAGGATTAATCCTTTTAAATATTTATTCAGAATTATATCATAAAATCAATCTATCCGAGAAGATGAATAACAAAAACTCATTCATCTTGATAAATCTTGGAATATGTCATAAAATTCGAGTAATGTAAATAATATAATGGCATTCTGACAGAAAAATCTTTAAATATAATCTATCTATATGATTAAGAAACTTTCAAGTGGGAAGGTCATCTTTTTGAGCTATTTTCCGTTCCAAAAAAAAAGTAGGATTTATTTCACATTTTTAATCTACATTTATGTGCTTCATTATTGAAAAAATTATCTTTCCTTAACACTATCATAGCCAGAATTTATAGTGGGTTATTTTTAAATTTATTGGTATTCTGACAGGGAACTGATAACTTTAAGACTGTGTAACAAACCATTTACAAAACGTCGCCATTCAATTAAAAATGGAAAAAACAGAAGAGAATATAACAGAAGTTAACAATCATTATTTTTTCAAAGAATTCACATTTAAAAAAAATAAATTCATAGTTCATTCTAAAGGAAAAGAGCTTGAGTTTGCTGACAATGTTGTCTGGATAGATAACTTTTTCTTAATCTTTCAAATCAAAGAAAGAAATATTAAGGAATCCAGTGGCTATGAAAATTGGTTTAAAAGTAAAATACTTAGAAAGGCAGTTCAACAAATAAAGAAAACGATACAGTATCTCAACAAGTATGAAGAAATACTGATTGATAATGAAAGAGGCTTTACTTATGATATCGCAAAAGCTAAGAACGTCAACCCGTTAAAACTAATCGTTTATGACCCAGGGGATAGTTTTGATAGTAAACTTAGGAATCAAAAATTCTATTATAGTAAAGAAATAGGAAACATACATCTTCTCCATTTAGAGGATTATAAACAGATTTGTCAAGTGCTAATTACTCCATACGAAATTGATGAATACTTAAGATTTCGAGAATTATTACAAATAGAAAACCCAAATAGTCTATCTACTTTACCCGAGGAATATATACTTAAACACTACTTTATTGATCATACAAACCCCAAAATCGATAAGTCATATCAGGATATCAACCTTAAGGTGTTATTTGATCTTGAGCAATTTGACATCTCTTGGATAATTAAGAACTTCAACAAAAGAATAATACATACAAATGCGGAAGATCACTACTATTACATAATTAAAGAGTTGGCAAAATTGAACAGGGTTGACCTTAAAAACTTTAAAGAAAGATTCACATTATCATTAGAAAAGGCAAAAAGTCAAGAACTTACAATTCCCTACCGAATGACAAGTTTGACTTCAGGCTGTGGGTATGTATTTATACCGTGTTTGATTGAGCAGAAGGGACTTATAGAAAATGCATTGAAAAACTTTACTAATATTCACATGTATGACCAAAAATTAGACAAAGCAATTGGAATGATTACGTATTTCAATCCAACTGAAAATTATCATGATATATTATGGATATATATAGATCAGCCTTGGATAGAAGACAAAGAGTACGAAAATGTAATATATAGAAATTTCCCATTAAGAGAAGTAAAAGCCGAAATGGATTACAGATATTATGTTGAAAAGGAATAAAAAACATGTAATAACAAGCAACGTAGAAGTCGGTTGGGCTATCGCCATAGTTGAGTCATATCACTGGACCATTCGCAAAATTCAAATATAAGGATGATATAAGTGATAAAACTCTTTACAGAATGCACCTTTTGTAAAGAGTTTATTGTTTTACGTGATTTTTAGTATCTTTCTTCAAAGTTCAAATAAAGGATAGCTTATTACCTCTAATTAAGGCAAAAACTCACTTCTATAATAATCAATAATTTTTAGTTCCGTAAAAGGTAAATTACTGGAACTACTAAAAAGAACGACAAATGGAACTGGGAACCATTCTATATTTTTGACAATAGGGTAGTACCGTAAAACGGCCGTTTTATGGGACTGTATTTAACTTCTCAAAGTTTAGATAAACCTATCTCCATTTATTTAAACTAATAAAATTAATCTCATCTTTGATTTATCTTTTTTAAATTATACAGCCTCCATCTAGAGAAGAAGTACACATTTTAAAATATTATTTATAGAAGAAAACATTCCCCTATTCTATGACTGTACTTTTTAAAATTTTATTTAAAAATCCCTAAAAATGTCAAGTTATTATAGCCTTACTTATAAAATTCAAAAAGAAATAGCCTGTTAATAATAAATCGAAACAATGAAGGGGCTTAATAGCCCCTTAATACCTATAATTAATTTGAAAAATTATCTGACTATTACTTGATGAACTTCATCGACCTCTTTAGCGATTATCCTAAGTATATAGACACCTTTTTTTAAATCGCTTAAGTTCATCTTTGTATCGTGACCTATTCGTGAGAATTTATGCGATTTTATTTTATTTCCGTCAAAATCATATAACTGAAGTTCACCGGAACCAATATCATCCTCAGACCTAGCCTCTTTAAATTCATCTAGTTGAGCAATATCCAGTTCAAAACTAGTGGGATTGGGGAACACGACCATTGTACTTTGACCTCTAAAACTCGCACAACCTTGCGGAACAATAACACTTTTTGAGGCTATTCCACAAGCTGTATTTGCCTCTACTTTAAGTACTCCTCCGTTACATCCAAAATTCACCGTTCGAGGGTTAGAATACCCAGAGTATAATAGCGTACTCCCTCTGTAAATTTTATAGGGAGCCGTTCCGCTTGTAACATTGACATCAAGTTGTCCAAACGGGCCAACGCCACTCCAAGTAAAATTAATTGTTCCTCCGACAGTAACATTTTTTGTAATAACTCTAGTAGTTCCGCAAGCCGGGTTTAATGTAGCTGTTATCGTAGCGCTTCCGCTAAAACTACCTATTCTGGTAAAAGTATTAGTCGAAGCGCCTTGAGTAAAACTCAATGAATTTGAAGGACTAACAGACCATGAAATAGTTCCTCCAGAAACTTCCCCGACTTTCATCACTCCAGACGGACAAAATTTGCTTGGACCTAAAATCTTTGGTGTAACTTGTTGTAATGCAGCTTGCGCATTTAACCTACCATGGCCGACATTATTATTAAATCCAGTACCCGTAGCCGTGAATTTTATTATATTCTTTACCTGGGATTCTGTCATAAAGGGATCAAAAGAAAGCATTAAGGCAGCTACCCCTGCCACTTGTGGGCAAGCAGCTGAAGTGCCACCAAAAGTATCAACGTAATTGCCATTTACATAACCATTTATTCCTGGTCGATCTGTGGTTCTAACGTCTCCTAAAAGATTAACATTACCAGTCGGTGCAACCACATCCATTTGTGGGCCACGGCTACTATATGCCCAAAGATTACCATTCCTATCAATAGCTCCAACAGTTAGAACTCCAGACACATTACCTGGAAACGAAACGGCACCACCGCTATTACCGGATGCAAAAACAACTACTGATCCTCTGCCATTTCTACCTTGAGTTCTTGCCCTTCCAATAGCTTGTGTAATTGCGTCACTAGCAGGATAACCCCAAGAATTACTTAAAACGTCTGCCTCTCCTTCATCCCAAGCCCAGTCGATTGCATCCCTAATTTGTCCTGCAGATGCATTTATATTTGAAAAAATATCTATTGGAACAATTTCTGTGCAGGGGGCAATACCCGTAATACCCTCATTATTATTTAAAGAAGCTCCAATTATTCCCGCACAGGCTTGTCCGTGTGCCGCACCCGCCGCTGGTGAACCGTTACCATTTGGATTTCCAACCGTATAACCAGACAAAACCCTCCCGTTAATATCAATATGATTTTCTACTCCATCATCAATCACAGCAACTTTAACGTCAGTAAGTCCTTCAGTAATAGTTAAGGCCTGTGGTCCGTTTATATCAATTCCAGCAGTACCACCAAACTGACCTGTATTATTTAAATAGTATTGTTGAGGATAAAGTGGATCATTTTGAAATTTAACCAGAGTCCCAATAAAATTAGGGTGGGAATACTCTACCAATCCACTTTCGTACAACTTATTAGCTAATTCAAATATTCTTGCATAATCTTTAACTAGAACTGTGTAATTTGAATATTCTTTGTCTAAAACTGTTAATTGATTTTCGCAAACTTTGTTTACCTCGCTAATAGAAACTCCTTTTTTCGGCTCAAACAATATTTCACCTGTAGGTATAATAGGTTCTCCATTATTATCCAAAAAAGATGCAATACTATTTGATGCAATTCCAGTAATTTCGTCAGATAATAGTTTACCATTATCCTTTATTACAATCATAACAGAGTGTTCGCTAATACGTTCAATCTTTTCAAAAGAACTATTTGTGCGTAACCTGGCTTCAAGAGCAGAATTTTCAACTAAATGTAATACAGCCCTTTTTGAATCAACAGTCAAAGGGTTTTTCTTTTGGCTTGACCAATAATATTCTTGAGCGTTAATACCGTTGAGGAGAAAAAGAGAAAAACAGATTGATAGAAGTAACTTACATTTCATAGGTTAATATTTAAGGGGTTAAACTTGCTTTTGTATTTTCAAAAAAATACTCTGGGGAAAATGTTGTAACACATGTGCCATTAGGAAATTCAGCTGGTCTTACACTAATCAATATTTTTGTGCCTTCCATTTTTAGATTCTCTGGAAGATTAGTAATCCCAATAGACTTCAAACTTGTCTGAGCAGAAACGTTTATCGGCTCATCCAATTCTATTTCAAAAACAAATCCGTCATTCATAGTTTGGCATGAAACCTGACCTTTTACCGTTGCTGTTAAATCTTCAAAAACCTGCGAGCTTTCTGAATAATTGTCACTAGAACAAGAAAGATTTATAAAACATTGAAGTAAGAAGAAGAAAAAGAGTGTTTTTTTTTTCATGGTTATTAATTTAATAAAATTCTTAGGTAAGAAAAATCTTATGTTAAATTTAGACTTCTATTATAAAAAGATGTAAATTCTTATATAAGGTTGCGTGGATATTGTTCTGAAAAATAATGTGTTATTGATTAGTAATCAGATAAATACTATAAACAGAGTTCCGATTATATTGAAGTTCCATAAAACGAACCTTTTTCGGAACTATAATTTCTAATCGTATCTTTATTAGCGAAACAGTAAAGTTCAAATAAA
>TARA_R110000744_G_scaffold236639_1_pt1 | contig 12051 bp, 13 predicted proteins | sample TARA_R110000744 | Tara Oceans TARA_R110000744 (sample SAMEA4398083) | marine metagenome | biome: Polar Biome; feature: [DCM] deep chlorophyll maximum layer (ENVO:01000326); material: water (ENVO:00002006), including particulate matter (ENVO:01000060) such as... | depth 36 m | reverse complement strand
GATTAGGAATAACGACTCGCTTAGCGTAATTTACTTTTCGGTATCGTCTGCCATGATGCCGTAAATGCTTATACAGCTTAACACCTTTACGCTTATCTCTTTGCACATGACCATAAATCCATTCATGACTGACGGGTAAGCCAATCAAGTTGCTGATACCAGCAACTTGTTCAGGGCTCCATTTAAGCGACAAGCCAAACTCAACATAGTCGATGGTCTTCTGTGACATCTGACATTTAGCCGAGTGCTTTCTTCGATATCGAGCACGACGTTGTGCGACATCTGGCTGATAGTGGCTATTGATGGAGTGTCGCTTTATCTCTCGGCTGATACTTGAGCGGCTGACGTTAAGTCGCCTACCAATCCCTCTATAATTAAAATGCTCACCCAAATAGGCTTGAATCTGGTAAAGTTGACCTTCGATCAACTGCTTGCAGCTCATGACAATACTCTAATTGTATAGCGACGTTAAAATACCACCTATGGGCAGTTAATCTCTCGTCACCTACTCAACCATGAGTGGTGTACTTATTATCTGAATTTGCGGTATGACGAAATGGTAGAGAATAAGATGATTATAAAAAATATTGCTTTTTACATTATGAATTCGAAAGGATTATTTGCCTTAAAAGGCTTTATAGAAAAATTTGGCGCTAATGCAGTTGGCTATGTCGTAAGCGAACAAGATAAATCAGTGCAGTATGATGGATTTGAAGAAATTAAAAAAATCGCTAAAGATAATGATATTCCTTTTTATTCACGGACACAATTTGATGTCGAAATAGAAAATGAATTCTTAGGTTTGAAATTTGCAATTGGTTGGCGTTGGTTAATTAAAAATGAAACGAGTTTGATTGTTTTTCATGACTCAATATTGCCAAAATATCGTGGTTTTGCACCCATAGTTAATTCATTAATAAACAGAGAAATGTGTGTTGGTGTTACAGCTTTGTTTGCAGATAAGCACTATGATAGAGGTGACATTATCTCGCAAAAATCAACTAGTTTTAACTATCCAATTAAGATTGACAAAGCAATAGAAAAAATCGAACCGTTGTATCTGGAATTAGTCGACACGATATATACACGTGTTTTGGCAGGTGAAGCAATTACAGGATATAAGCAAGATGAAAAGCAGGCATCTTATAGTCTTTGGTTAGATCAAGAGGATTACTTCATTGATTGGGACTGGTCTGCCGAAAAAATCAAGCGATTTATTGATTCAACTGGCTATCCATATAACAACGCAAAAGCGATCCTAAATAGTAATATAATTATTTTCAAAGAGGTTGATGTTTTGGATGATGTAGTTGTTGAAAATCGAGATAGACATATTGGAAAAGTGATTTTTAAAGAAAAAGAGATGCCTGTAATAGTTTGTCGTAAGGGGTTATTGGCATTAAAAAAAATAACAGATACGGATGGCAACACTGTTCAAATTAATTTTAGAAGTAGGTTTAAGTAAGTATGATTCCATTCAACAAACCACCTTTAACTGGTAACGAACAGCAATATGTTTTGCAGGCGATGCAGAGTGATAAAATATCTGGTGATGCGTATTTTGGTAAGAAGTGTCAGCAGTGGTTCGAATCTACTTTGGGTTGCAAAAAAGCACTTTTGACACCATCCTGCACTGCTGCTTTAGAAATGGCTGCTATTTTAATCGATATTCAGCCAGGCGATGAAGTGATCATGCCAAGCTATACATTCGTTAGTACGGCCAATGCCTTCGTGCTGCGTGGAGCAAAAATAGTTTTTGTCGATATTCGCCCAGACACCATGAATATTGATGAAACGCTAATTGAAGGTGCCATTACAGATAAAACAAAAGCGATAGTGCCAGTTCACTATGCGGGCGTAAGTTGCGAAATGGATACAATAATGTCCATCGCTGATGAACATGGGCTATTTGTCATAGAAGATGCTGCACAGGGTATGATGAGTACCTACAAAGCAAGGCCGTTAGGCACTCTTGGCCATCTAGCGGCTTATAGTTTTCATGAAACAAAGAATTATACCAGTGGTGGCGAAGGTGGCTTATTAATTATCAATGATGATAGGTTTTTACAAAGAGCCGAAATTATTCGTGAAAAAGGCACCAATAGAAGCATGTATTTTCAAGGTCAGGTTGATAAATACACTTGGGTTGATCTTGGTAGTAGTTTTTTACCAAGTGAATTACAAGCGGCTTATTTATGGGGGCAGTTAGAAAAAGTCGATACGATAAAGGAAGACCGCTTAGAAACATGGTCAACATATAATGATGCGTTTCAGTCTTTAAAATCTTTTGGTGTAGAAATACCAACGGTACCAAGCGACTGCCAACACAATGGACATATGTTTTATTTGAAACTCCGAGATATTAAGCAACGTGAAGAGTTTATCAAATACCTAAAAACCAACCAGATAATGGCAGTGTTTCACTATATACCACTACACTCAGCCCCAGCAGGTAAAGACTTCACTGTTTTTACTGGTGTCGACAACTACACAACAAATGAAAGTGAACGCCTCGTTAGACTGCCTATGTACTATGGTATGGAGCGAGCTGATTTAGACTCTACCATCAATCAGATATTAACTTTTATAAAAAAATTGAGCGTTAAGTAAACCGATGAAACTATCTATTGTTGCAACTTTGTATAAATCCGAGCCTTACATTGATGAGTTCTACGAAAGAGCCAGTGAATCAGCGGCTAAGTTATTTGGCTTAGATTATGAAATTATTTTGGTCAATGATGGCTCTCCTGATGATAGTTTAAATAAGGCCATCGCATTGTCTAAGAAAAATAAAAAGGTTAAAGTAGTCAATTTAAGTCGAAACTTTGGTCACCATAAAGCCATGATGACTGGATTAATGCACGCTAAGGGTGAATTAGTTTTTTTAATTGATAGTGACTTGGAGGAGCAACCAGAATGGTTAGACCTTTTTTATGAAAAGATGAATGGCACAAATGCAGACGTAATTTATGGCGTACAAGAAATTCGGAAAGGTAACTGGTTTGAAAGGGTAAGTGGTGGATTGTTTTATAAAATCTTTAATTTATTTGGTCATGTAAAAATTCCTGAAAACCTTGTGACAACTAGGCTAATGAAAAAAGATTATGTCCAAGCATTGGTATTACACCAAGAAGCAGACTTTTTTATTGCAGGGCTTTGGCAGTTGACGGGGTTTGATCAAGTCGAAATTAAGCTTAAAAAACTATCTACAAGTCCGACTACCTACTCACTGGGTAAAAAACTTTCTTTGCTGGTAAATGCTGTAACAGCTTTTAGTAACTATCCATTAATTCTGATCTTCTATTTTGGTTTAATTGTTTCCTCTCTCTCAGTAACCTATATTTTATTTTTAATAGTTAATTGGTTATTTTACGATACGGCAATCCAAGGCTGGACATCATTAATTGCTTCGGTTTGGTTATTTGGTGGTTTAATTTTGGCCGCACTCGGTGTAATCGGTATCTATTTGGGGAAAGTGTTTGTCGAAGTTAAGAGACGCCCCTACACCATTATCAAATCCATCTATCAAAATGGTGAAAAACAGAAAGTAGAACGGTTATGATGAGTTCACTTCGAAATAAAAAAATACTAAAGCAGTTATTTCTATATGGGATTACGGGGGTTGTATTAAATTTATTAGGCTTTGGGGTGTATGTTGCGATAACGTGGTTTGGTATTGAGCCAAAGTTAGCGATGACTTTTTTATATGGCTTAGGCGTTCTGATTAGTTTTTTTGTTAATAAACATTTAGTATTTGGCGCTCAATACACAGGATATGGTGTGTTTGTAAAATTTGTTTTGGCTCATATCGGCGGTTATATTATTAACTTTTTACTCTTATATTATTTTTATGATTCAATGGGGTATGCCCATATAGTAGTTCAGTTAGCCGCCATATTTATCGTTGCGTTTTATTTGTTTATTGTTTTCAAATTTTTGGTTTTTAAAAAGTCATCGTCCATATTGGAAAGGAGTATTTAGGTGAAGTTTTGTAATCATTGTAATTCACAGTATAATGCAGATGATTTTATTTGCTCTAAATGCAGCTCGGCGGCACTGGTAGAGGACGGTATTGTCATACATGCGCCTGATATGGCCTATGAGGGCGGGGGCTTCAACCCGGAAGCCTTTGAAAATCTGGCAAAGCTTGAAGAAAAAAGTTTTTGGTTTAGGTCAAGAAATCAACTCATTATTTGGTTAATGCAGCGGATTGTGTTGAAAAACCAACAGGGGCAATCTCTTGGTAAGTATTTAGAGATAGGTTGTGGAACGGGTTATGTGCTGAAAGGTGTTAAAACTGCGTTTAACAATACGGACACATTTGGTTCAGAGATATTTTTAAGTGGTTTGGAACAAGCCAAAGGCCGCTTAGACGATATAAATTTAATGCAAATGGATGCTAGAGCGATTCCATACCAAGATGAGTTTGATGTAATTGGTGCATTCGATGTTCTAGAGCATATTAAAGAAGATGAAAAGGTCATTTCAGAAGTTTATCGTGCACTAAATTCAGGCGGTTTTTTTATTGCCACAGTGCCTCAACATGATTGGCTATGGAGCAAAGTGGATGATTACGCCTGCCATCAAAGACGCTATAAACCTAATGAACTTCAAGACAAAATGAAAGTTGCCGGTTTTAAAATTGTGGAGACAACATCTTTCGTGTCCTTGCTTGTGCCTTTGATGTATGTTTCACGAAGTCAAAAAAGAGATAGCCGAACTGAATTTAACCCTTCAGATGAGCTCGCCTTGAACCCGGTTCTAAATTTCATTCTTTACACTGTTATGAAACTTGAGCTTGGGTTAATAAAGCTTGGTATTCGCTTTTCTATAGGTGGTTCAAGGTTGGTGATAGGAAAAAAACAATAATTAATATTTCCTCAATACGAGCTTAAAGTGTTCTAACCTTTTTATTTCAAACACTAGCTGTCATTTTTAATAATGATGACCGCTAGTATCTTGAACCGTATAAACTTTTTACAACCGTCCGGCCATTACCACATAGCTGTGTTTGATATTTCATTGCAATAAGTCATCAAATCTCTCAGTGGGTTACCTACCGCTTTGGCTGTTTCATGAGGTTGTTAAGCATGGCAAATGGATCTTGCTCTATGCGAGAGGGAGTATCCTTCAGGAAAGCAAGTATCCTCACTTATCGGCAGTCTTTATGTTAAGCTGTAATTTATATTTATATGTTGTTCACTCTGCCTTTTTTAGTATTGCTATGCAATGTAGTACGGTTTAAATGCAATTTTCGGTGTTTTATAGGTTAGGTAGAGAGGTTTTTAGAAAAATAACTATTGGTATTTATGTTATGAAAATAAAATTGTTAAATATATACCTACTTAAGAAACGGGTATAGTTTGACAAGTGTTTAAAAATTTTAGCGTACGGTGTTTAATAATTAAATCAAGGGATTTTAAGTAGGAATTAACTAATGTTCAGATCAATAAATAATAATATAGGCTTTATAGATAGAACCCTTGGTGGTTTTTTAGAAAGTAGATATTCTTTTTTAACAATTATTTTTCTTATTTTATTTTTAACTAAATGGATGATATTTAAGTATACTGGCTGGGATACTCACGATGCGTTTTTCACTGAGTTTATTTTATTCGCAGATTCAATAAATAGCGGCTTTTTTCCTATTATTAATAACTTTATTCAATCAGGATCATTCATTCCTGTCGGAAGCAGAAATTTTTTATATACGATTTATGCGTTTCCATTTTTAATATTATCAAGCTTTATTAATCCAATATATACCTTTGAACTGTTTATATCTTTTTTGTTTTTACTTTCAGCTGGCGGTATGTATCTATACATAGATAAGTTAGGTAGTGGAAAAAAAACAGCAATATTTATATCTGTTGTTTATATGCTAAGCTTGCCGATAACTATATCTGGACAGTTAGGGTATGTCTATTCGTGGGCAGTAGCGCCATGGCTATTATATTTTTATCATCTTACTGCTGAAAAAGAACGTATTGGTTTTTTATTGACAAGCCTTTTAGGTTTAGCACTTGGTCTGTTGATAGTTGGCGCAAGTCCTTGGCATTTGTTAGTGATTTATTCATTTTCAATAGTTTACTCATTAGTAATTAAAGGTAAAATATTTAAACCTAATATTCAGTTTTTCTTAATATTGATTTTGTCATTTTTTATATATTTTATTATTAATTTTGAAGGTTTTAAAGATGTATATTTTAGCTATTTTTGGGTTGGTACAGATTATGTTTCTCCAGAACCGAGATTAAGGTCTTTTTATCAGCAGCCACCAGAGCTTGCTTTACAAAGTTTATATGCATCTTTTTTGAATTTAATTGATATAAATTTTTTAAGAGCTGCAGGTTTTGCTTCTTCATCTTGGTATAAAGGTTTTGGATACTTAGCGGTCTTATATTTTGTCTTTTCAGTTTACTTTTACCGATCACATAAAAAATACATCTATGTAAATATTTTTTTAATAGTTCTTGTAGCTTTTTTTCTTGCCTATTCGTCATCACCATATCTAGGTATTTATGAATACTATAATATGATACCTGTATTTAGTTCACACCGTTGGCTAGGAGAAGGTGTTGGTTTTGCGATATATTTTATGATAGTTTTTTGGGCAATAAGATTTTCCGGCGGGTTAATAAAAGAAGTTAGTTTAGCTTCTTTATCAGGTTGGATTTTTATTTTGTTAATGCTTTTTATTCCTCTATACTTTAATGGGATTAAAATTACTTTTTTATTTTCATTGTTTTTAATTCCTGCTATGTTTTGTTGGAGGTTGAAAAAATTCAACATTGCATTTTTATTACTATTAGCTTTTTATGTGTATTTTTTTATTATAATGCAACCAGTTTATTCTATGAAAAAAAATATTGATTTTGTGAACTCTGTTGCTGAAAGAAACAAGACTGTAGAAATTAAAGAAAATAGTAGAATTCAATTTGACTCGAAGGTTTATAATTTCTATGTACCTCAAACTTTTGTAGAAAAAAAACTTACGACCCATGGATATAATATAGTAGGAGATCCTTTTTTTTGGTATGTCAAAAATCATGATTTAACCAAGACAGTTGTGAGTTTTTTAAACTGTTCTAGATATAGTAGCCTACCGCTAGATGCTAGTTCTAAAGGTGCATCTAATGATTTTATTGCTACTGCAGTAAGAGAAATTGAAGATGAGTACCCAGTTCTCATGGTTTATGACACAAATGACGTTCGTGTGGCTGATGAATGTTATGTTGATTCAGATGCAGTTGAGGATTTTGTTATGACACCAAGTTCAATTAAATTTAATTATAATTCTGTTGAACCTGGCATTCTATTGATCTCTACGCCTTACAGAGATGGTTGGCATGCGGTTGTTAATGGAAATGCACAGCCTATAATTAAGACTTCGGGTCGCATGTTTGGTGTAAAAATTAATAGTCAAGGATTACATAACGTTGAAATCACTTATACCAATTATTTTTTTGTTAGTATGATTTTTATTTTGAATATAATGTTTATTGCACTGACTTTATATTTATCAATATTCAGAATCTATATTAAAAATTAATACTTTGTATATAAATCTTAAATAATGGCACTTGAATTTAGATATTTTAAGTGCCACTTATACCCTACACAATAATCTTTTAAAAAAACTATATAGTCTTTTGTTTTCGTTAGTGGGAACAAAAGACTTATGTTTACCGAAAATTCTCAACTTCACTTTATCTTCATTTGTGGTCCCACAGACATTCGCAAAGCCATTGATGGTTTTTCCAATATTGTTGCTTACGATATTGAAAAATAACATTGTAGCGAACAGTTGTTTGTCTTTTGTGGTCGTGTTCGCAATAAAATCACAATATTGCAATGGTCACACAATGGCTTTTGGTTGCACTACAAACGATTGGAAAAAGGCAACTTCCAATGACCGGGGATTGACGACAAACCGTTGACCCTTCACATCTCATACCGACAACTCAATTGGTTGTTGGACGGCCTACCCCTCCATTGTTCTTCTGCTCAATCCAATTTAACCGTAAGCGTCGTAAGCGTCCGGCAAACCACACATTTTAATCTCTTTCAAAATCCCTAAAGTCTTTTGTTTTCTTCAATAGGAACAAAAGACTTATGTTTACAGCATCTTCCCAACTTAACGTCACGCTCATTTGCGGCCCAACGGACATGCGTAAAGCCATTGATGGTTTATCCAATATTGTTGCTTATGATCTTGAAAAAGAACCTTGTACGGAACAGTTGTTTGTCTTCTGTGGTCGAGCACGGGATAAAATCAAAATACTGCAATGGTCGAACAATGGCTTTTGGTTGCACTACAAGCAGTTGGAAAAAGGCGAATTCCAATGGCCAGGCATTGAAGATGACAATTTGTCCTTACACATCTCGCATCGACAACTGAACTGGTTATTAGAGGGCTTGCCACTCAATTCAAGTGAGGCGCACCCACATTTAACCTATCGATATCATGACGACTAGGTCTATTGCTTGGTATAATCCACCCCATGAAAATGCTTCCAGATGACCTACCTAACGACATTCAATTACTTAAGGCTATGTTGCTAGAAAAAGATTCGCAACTCGCCCAATGGCAATCCAAGTACGAACTTATTTTGGAACAATGGCACTTGGCGCAGCAAAAACAGTTTGGCAAAAGTTCAGAAGTGTCGCCAGGACAAGGCGAGCTGTTTGATGAAACCACCGCCGATTTAGACGATAACGTTGATACTGGGTCTGATACACAAACTGTTTCCTACACTCGCACAAAACCCAAGCGCAAGCCGCTACCGAAAGACCTCCCACGATAAACGATTGTCCTTGATATAGCCGAGTCCGACAAAATCTGTGCTTCTTGCCAAGGGGAATGTCATCGTATTGGTGAAGATCGTTCTGAAAAATTGGACTTTATTCCAGCGCAGCTCAAGGTCTTCGATACGGTTCGCCCCAAATACGCGTGTCGCGAATGCGAAAAGGCAGGCACGCAGAATGCCATCAAACAAGCGGCTATGCTGCATAGCATCATCCCAAAAGGCATCGCCACTCCGAGTTTACTCAGCCAGATTATCACCGGAAAATTCCAATACACCTTACCCTTGTATAGATAAAAAACATTATTCCAACAGTACGGTATCGAGTTAATCCGACGCACGATGTCGGATTAGATGAAAAAAGTACGGATGCTTTACAGCCCCTTTATGACCGACTAAACCAAGCATTACTTGAACAGCCCGTCATCCAAGCGGATGAAACGACACTTAATGTGATCAAAGAAGCCCGTTCCAAATACTACATGTGGGTGTATTGCACAGGCAAATATGCCCCCAAACAAACACAATCCGATTCCTAATATCGTCTTATAAGATTAGCAACCGACGCGACGCGGTCAATACGCGGTCGACTTTCTACAAGGCTTAAACGGCTAAATCAATATGGATGGTTACCAAGCGTACGAATCCACCAAAGCCAAGCTTGCTGGTTGCTCAGTCTACGCACGTCGAAAGTTCATCGAAGCGGAAAAAGCTATACCGAAAGGCAAAGCGTGGAAGGCTACTCTAGCGATCAGCCAAATCAGTAAACTCCACACCGTCGAACGACTAGGCAGTCAAGAGGACACCGCAGAATATGTGCTAAAAGTCAGACAAGAGCATGCGCCAGAGACAGTAGTGAACCAAAAAGTGTGGTTAGAAAAATTAGTCCAACAGGTTCCACCGACATCCTTATTGGACAAAGCCACCTAAAACGACCTGAACCAATGGGACAAGCTAACCGCTTATTTAACGGATGGGCGTATCAACATCGACAACAATCGCGCCGAACTAGCGATCAACCCCTTCGTTATTAGGCGTAAGTACTGGTTATTCTCAAACATGGGTAAAGGCGCACAATCCAATGCCATACTTTACTGCATGATAGAAACAGCCAAAGCCAACGGATTGATCCCGTATGAGTATTTAGTCATGCTGTTTGAAACACTACCAAAGCGCAAAGAGGGAGACAATCTAGACGATTTACTGCCGTGGAATATAAAATTAATTTAGGGGTGAATGAGATGTCTTTTCGCTTGGTCCATTCAGCACAGGATACTTCCTGAAAGAAGACAAAGCCTCCACCCTGGATGCGTAGGCAAATATCTGATAATGACCTTATCGAGATTAAACAACTTATCCAAGCCCGACCACACAAAATTCATTTTCATAGGTGGTGATTACCCTGCGCTTACCGTTAACATAACCCTCACACCAACGTTGTCCGTGGTCGTAATATTGGAAGCGACGTAGGAAGTTATGTTGGTATTTAAGGAATTTAAACTGGGCTTCGCTCATTGAATTATCGTTGCTTACTCGTGGGGAACTATGCCTGGCTATCACAGCTAACTCAGACAGTAAATCAAGATAGCAATGTGCCGTCATGGGAGTGTCTTGGTCCTGATGTATGGTTAAGCTCTTTACGTCTATGGCATAACGAAATACAGCTTCTTGCATAAGTTTTGAGGCCATCACGCAGTTCTCCTTGCGCGACAACATCTAAGTGACAACGTAGCGACTAAAGAGATCCATCACGACATAAAATGACTGAAATTCACCACGTCTGTTGGTTGCTAATTTCGTAATGTCCCAACTTCATACTTCATTAGGACTGGTGGTGATTAGACGAGGTATCAAATGGGATTGAGATGTGGACTTCCCAGACTTTACTAGACACCCATTAACGTTAAAATCTAGTTAATCAAGAGGTGTTTTTTATGAAGTCTAAACGTTACCCTGAAGAGTTCAAAAGAGAAGCGGTTAAACAAGTGACAGAGAGGGGTTATTCTGTCTCTGAAGTCGCTCAACGGCTCGATACGACCACCCACAGTTTATATGCCTGGATCAAGAAGTTTGAAGAGCCGCAACCTCAATCATCAGAAGATCTTGATTTGGTCTCTGAGAACGCACGACTAAAGTCCGAACTGCGACGAATCACGGAGGAGCGTGACATTTTAAAAAAGGCCGCAAGGTACTTTGCCAACAACCCAGAGTAAAGTACGCCTTTGTTCGTGATCACCAACAAGAACACTCTATTCAGCTGATGTGTGATGTCTTTAAAATTCATCGAAGCGGTTATTATGCTTGGTTGAAAAAACCGTTATCTGATCGGTCGATTGAAGATCTGAGACTGTTAGAGCGAATACGAGAATGTCACATTGCTAGCGGAGGAACCTATGGCAGTCCATGGATATATCGCGACCTCCGTGATGAAGGAGAATCCTGTAGCGTACACCGTGTTGCCAAGATCATGCGCAATAACAACATTAAGGCTCAGATTGGCTATAAACGTCGTCACATCCAAGGCGGTAAGGTCGGCAAGATTGCTGACAACGTCTTAAAGCGTCAGTTTAATCCTGATGCTCCTAATAAAACATGGGTAAGCGATATCACCTACGTTAGAATCCATGAAGGATTCTTGTACGTGGCAACCGTCATCGACTTGTTTTCCCGACGTGTTGTCGGGTGGTCAATGGACAAAACGATGGATCGATATTTGGTCATTAATGCTTTATTCATGGCTGTTTGGCAACGAAAGCCCAAACATGAAGTATTAGTCCACAGCGATCAGGGTAGCCAATACGCGAGTTCTGATTACCTTGCTTTTATGAGGGCTCATAACTTGATTCCTTCAATGAGTCGTCGAGGAAATTGTCATGATAACGCGGTTGCGGAAAGCTTTTTTGCCACCTTCAAGAAGCGAGTGACAAAACGAAAGATATATTCAACAAGGGAAGAAGCGAAAGGTGAGATATTTAATTTTATTGAGATGTTCTACAATCCGATAAAACGTCATTCTCAAACAGGCGGCGTGTCACCTGCAAAGTTCGAAGAAATGTATTTTTTAGAAGAAACTACTGTCTAGAAAACTCTGGGAAGTCCAATGGCCTTTGAGCGTGTCACTTTCCCTGTAAATGTTCTTCACGGAGAACTCAATGCATCGTACTTATGGAGCGAAAGTACTGGCCTTGTTGCAATAAGTTGTACTAGCTCAGACCTGATCTGACAGTTACCTCATTTTGAACCG
>TARA_R110000744_G_scaffold79319_2_pt1 | contig 12068 bp, 7 predicted proteins | sample TARA_R110000744 | Tara Oceans TARA_R110000744 (sample SAMEA4398083) | marine metagenome | biome: Polar Biome; feature: [DCM] deep chlorophyll maximum layer (ENVO:01000326); material: water (ENVO:00002006), including particulate matter (ENVO:01000060) such as... | depth 36 m | reverse complement strand
GTCAGTTGGTCTTTGGAAGCAGTTAGATAATTCTTACAAAAGAATTTATAACAAATCTTCTTTCAGCTTAGATATGTTTAAAACTGAGCTTTACAACTTTTACCAAGGTAAAGTTGAATTAGAAGGTCCAGATCCAAAACGTACATTAATTGTACAAACAGGAATTGGAGGTATGAAACTTGTTAATGATGCAATTGCTACAGAAGCAGCAGGATTAGGAAGTGCTTATGTTACAAACACTGATGCACTTGGTATGGTTTCTGGATCACCAATGGATTTAGGATTTGGATATGCATTTACATCTTATGTTATTCCTTTCTTAGCTAACGTTAGATTTGTACTTAATCCAGCATTTGATAACTTACACACAAATGATATTGAGAATCCACTTATTGATGGACGACCATTAAGCTCTTATAGCTTTATCATTTTTGATGTTACTGAATCAGGAAATGACAACATTCACTTGTTGAAACTTTCATGGGATAATGCATTGAAATGGTTCTACCAAAATGGTACTATGGACTACATGGGAAGAACACAAGGATTTGCATCATCAGGTAACTTTAATGGATACCGTGTTATGATGACACAAACAATGCCAGCAATTTGGGTGAAAGATCCAACTAAAGTGTTGAAGATTGTAATGAAGAATCCTGTAACAGGAGGTTCATTCTAATATCTATATATGATTTAAGGAGGAGGTGTAATACCTCCTCTTTATTTCTTTTTAATAATTTCATTTAAAACCAAATTTAAAATGTCAAAAACAAACAAAAAAACAGCAAGTAAAACAGCAAGTAAAAGCAAACCTATTGAGTCAGTTGAACCAACGTATGTGTCTGAAGCAATAAGAGAAGTAACTATGATTGAAAAATACCAAGAAGGTAAAAGTCAATCTATAGCAATACGTACATATTTTGATGGAGCTATGGAAAACATGGGTCTTGAAGATTATAGTATGTCACTATTTGATGGTGTAATTCATGAAGAAGAGTTATCATGTCTTGAAGTTAATGGAATCAAAAGATATATAACAGGTTTAAATGAATTTGCTCCTGAAATTAGAAAGCTTTCACCTGATAAAAGAAATGCAAAAATTTTAGAAATTAGATCAGCAGTTTCAATACTTGAAAGAGATTTAGCAGCAAATATTATAGATGAAGAAGATCCAGAATTTTGGAATAAAGTCAAATTACTTAGACATGATAATTTTGATTTCTGGGGTAAGATAAGTATTAGATGTGGAAACTCTCCTGTATTTTTAGATCCAACTTCTGATCCATATGATTTAATTAAGCTTTATGCTATTGAAGCAGGTGGATTTTCTATTGTTGCAAAAAATCTTAAAGATGCTAAAACTAAACAAGGCTGTAAATTTTATTTAGATAAACTAGAAGATACAGTAAGTACAAGAACTGAAATATCTAAATTAAGAAATAGAGCACTTTCTGCATTAACTTCATTATATGATTCAGAAAATACTAAATTATTTTATGTTGCTAAAATTGTAGATGCAAATAGTACACAATACAATAAGTCTACAGCTAATGATATAATTTATGAAAACATGGATGAATTTATTCATGGTGTTGGTCATGATAGAAATGAAAGAAGAGCTGCTGAGAAATTTTTAGCTACTTCAAGAATGTCTATGGAGGATTTAAAATTAAAAGCAATACTTACTGATGCAGCTGGTTACTCTGTAATCACAACTAAAACAGATGGTTGGATTTATTTTGGATCAGTTAGGATGGGTAAAACAAATGAACACTGTTTAGAGTGGCTTAAGAATCCTTTGAATGAAGAGCATTTAATGGGTCTATTAAGTCAAATTGAATATTTTTGGAATATGTAATTATGAACAATACTACACTACAAATAAAATTTAAACAAAGGTTAAATAAGTTAGCTAGTAATGACTATGATAACTTAGAGTGCTGGCAAATAGTTGAGTCTTTTAATAAGGCTCAAGTAGAATGGTGTAGAAGACAATTACATGGAAATAATATTTATAAGGAAGGTGATGAAATGTCTAAAAGACGTATAGATGATTTACAACCTTTATTAACAGATATAGGTTTAACATTTAACACTGAAAAAGATTACGTTGAATCAACTAATTTTCCTGTTAATTATTTTGAATTTAAAAGAATCTCTACTGAAGCATATGATGAATGTTGTCCTTTTACTATAGATTCAAAAGGTGATTATCATGGTAGATCTATGACTGTTTATTTATCAGAAGAAGCTAATGTGGATTTAATAATGAGAGATCCATTAAAAAGACCTGATTTTGATTGGGGAGAAACTTACTGTACAATACAGGGTAACAAGATTAGAATTTACAAAAGAGAATTTGATATCATTGCTCCTTTATTAACTTATTATAGACAACCAAGAAATATACAATTATTAGGATGTGTAGATCCTTATACATTAGTTGAATCATCAGAAAATATAGAATGTGAATTTAAAGATGACTTAGTAGAACTTATTATTGATGAAGCATGTTCTATAATTGCAGGAGATATTAATGATGTTAACACTTATATGAGAGGATCTTCTAACGCTGAAAAAAATAATTAATTATGAAATAAATACATAAATATTTTGTATATTAATTATGTAACATATTGTTACAACAAATATCAATATTAATATTAATTTAAAAAAACAAAAAAATGGCTTATTTTAATCACGCCTTTGGAAAAGCATTTTTCCTAAAGACATTAGAAAACACTCCAACAGTTGGAGGAGTTGAACAAACATCTGCTAACTTAACTGCAGTTGGTGAAATGGCATTCATTGGAGCTGACTATAAAGTTTTAAGTGGAGCGGGAATTGCTAACGTACAAGCTGGATTTTATCTAGCTCAAGGTTCATTCCATACTAATGACATTATTGGAAACAATCCAGGTCATGGTGGATACAAAGAGACTACAAAGTCAAAGATGATTATGAAAAAATACATCTCTGATATGTGGATTACAAAATGTACTAATGAGGCTGCTCAAGTCACAGAAGTACAAATTAAACCTACTGCTGCAAATAAATCTTGTTTTCCATGTGGAAAAGATCCTATTCTTAGAGTAGATATTAAAGGTACTGCTGCATTAAGATTATTAAATCACAATGCTTATCAATCTTTATCTGGTTCATTACCAATGCCAGGTGCAGGACTTGCAACTGGAGTACCTGCTGTAGCTTGGGCTGCACGTGTTGCTGCTGGACAAGAAAATGTTGACATGTGTTGTGTAACACAAGATGCTACTCACTCTGGTATTGCTCCATCTATTATTGCTGCAAACTTTGTAGATCAATTTAACAATGATCCTATTATGAGTAAATTAGGTACTGCTGTATTACTTGTAAATACTGCAGGTGCTGTAGCTACTTTTGGTGCAGTTAGTTCTTTAAAAATGCAAGTAATTTATCAAGCAGGTGCTAAAGGTACTACTGCTGATCAAGCTGGTGTAAGTGCTGCTGGTGAATGGACTGCTACTAATGAGTATAAAGTTCAAATCACACTTAACACTAGTTGTGAGTTACAAACTCAATTTTCTTCTTGTTCATTTGATACAAGAGATTTCTATTTAATGGGAGGTCTTAAATCAATAGCAAGCTTACAAGATGAAGTTGGTAATGCATGTGTTGCATGTGACGGATATGTTATATCTGCTGAAGCTACTGCGTTTAAACAACGTAGAACATCTTCTGAAACAGGTATCAATGATATCCTTATGACTGAGAACTACAGACAATCTCCTTACAATCAAGGTAACAGAGATTCAAGTAGAATGCGTGAGCAAGAAGGAATGTCAAACATCATTACTGAATTAGGTAGAGATGCTACTACAAGTTCTTGTAATGGTCACTTTAAAGTATATCACTTATTACACAATGTGCCAAGATTTAACAATCCATCTGGTGTATTTGATAATGATCAATATCACTACAGAGTTTATACTAAATGTTCTGGTGGTGTAGATATAGATTCAGAATGGTTAAACATTGCAGTTGATGCAGGTGTCCGTACCTTTGATGGTGGAGGAATTGTAAGTACAGTTGCAGATCTTGAAGAGAAAGGAGGTAACTATTAATAGTTAATTTTAGTATCTACATCTAGTAGGTATAATAATAAAAAAAGGAGTGGATGTAAATCTGCTCCTTTTTTATTTCATTTAATCTATAATATTTTGTATATTATTAATGAATAGTATATTTAATTAAACATATATTTATGGCTTCTAAACACATCTTGAGCTTAGAAATCCCTGAAAGTGCAAATTGTACAGTTCTTTCTATTATAGATAGTAGTATTTATAGTAGTAACATTCCTGTTGAATGTGAAGAACTTTTAATCACTCCTCCTGGATTTTCTCATCCAACCTTAATAAATGTAACTCAAGGTTTTAATTTACCAATAACTGCTTGTTCAGTAGGATTGCAAACATCAAGTTGCAACACAACTATTAATACAATGCCAGATGGTATATATATTATTAAATATAGTGTTTCTCCAAATGATAAAGCATATGTAGAATATAATCATTTAAGAGTTACAGAATTATTAAGTACATATTATAGAAAACTATGTGAACTTGATACAACACCATGTGAACCTACATCCACAAGAAAAGATACACTAAATGAAATGTATTATATAAGAACACTTATAGATGCAGCAAAAGCAAAGGTAGAGTTTTGCCAAAGTCCAAATGAAGGAATGGAACTTTATAATTTTGCAAAAAAGAAATTAAAGAAAATTACTTGTACAGTATGCTGTTAATACATAATTTATAGAAATGGCTTCTAAGAAAAACACACACGAAGAACTAATTAAGCAAATTAATGTAAGAACAGAATTTGCAGATAAGTTGTATAAAAAAATGAGATCTGAAAGATACGGTATGACATACTGTTGTCCATTAGAACTTGAAAAAATAAATCTTACAAATGATTTGTGTAATTGGGAACATTCTAAAATTCCTAAACTTCCTGAAGCTTATTCAAAAGAAATACTTAAAGATCCAAGTTATGAATGTATTGCTCCAGCTGTATACAATGCTGTTACAGGGATGTGTGAATCAAGTTCACCATCAACTGAAGTAGGTTCAATTTCTTTTACTTATTCAGATGCTATTCCAAATGGTACAGCTACAGCTGTAGAACCTTTAAATGAATTTATTTTTGGTAGAGATTGTCCAATTTATGCAGGTAATCCTTCAGGCGTTTTAAATGGTGCTGGAAGTATGTCAGAATTAATAGAGAATCCATATGGAACAAATGCAGCAGGAGGCCCTAGTTGGTGGGTGACATATGATGCAACTCCTTCAGGACCAATTGCACAACAAATACCTGGAGTAACAGAAGTTAGTTTTGTAAATGCTTTAGCTAAGGCACCACCTAGTGGTTGGCCAACAGCTACTCTTACAAATTTATTTCCTAAATTATCATATACTGTTCCTGTTTTAAATAATACATCTACTGTTCAAACAATACATGTATTTATAGCATCAAAATCTGCTTTTGGTTTAAAGTTAAATGGGGTTACAAAAATTGAACCTATAAATATAAGCACACCTACAAACTCTCTTTATAGTGGTGGTAATTTTAGTGGTTTAAAATCTCTTATAAATGGATCAGTAGGTTTACAAACTAATTCAACTTTAAATGATTTAGTAGCTATTACTGGTACTGATCCTGACGTTCCTGCTGCTGGTAAATTGTGTAATATTTTAGTAGCTACAAATCCTATAGGTTTAAACAATCCTGTTGCTAATGATTGGAGTGCATCACCTTATACAAGAGGATTTATATACTCATTAAGAATAGATACAGGATGTAATGATGTAGAAATATCAAGTTGGTCAAACAGTGGAGATGGAATGCTTGCTTTTTCAATATTTTCATGGGAAGGCCCTGCTGGATTAGCTCAAGGTAAAGATGAAATAGTTGCATCTACACAAAGATCAGATCTAAAAGAACTTGCTTCATCTGATAATATAAACAGTTATTATAGTGATATAAGTACAACAACTCCATATACTTGTGAAGCACCAGCTGTTTTTATTGCAGCAGCAGGAAATAGTTGTGCTACTTGTCAAACTGAAGTTAATAATTTTTCATATGAATGTCCAACAGGTTATGTTTTACAACCTGGTAATCCACCTACTTGTAAATTAATAGAACCTTTATGTGATACAGAAACACTTGTAATTACAGTGGTAAATCAAAATGGTGAAATAATTCCTTATTATGATGTTATATTTGATGGAGGAAATTATACTACAGATATAAATGGAGTAGTTATAATTGTAGTAGAAGATGCTTCAGTTAATACACTACATACTTTTAACTTATGTGAATGTTTAACTACTAGTGGTGGATGTGCAGTACAAACTGTTAAGATAACTGTAACGGATCCTGATGTTGTAGATTGTGTGCCTAATACGGGGTTACCATGTTTATGTGTATCACCATCTTTTTATTCTGAAGTTGTAAATGCTAATGGAACTGTTGTAATAACTTTTGTAGATTCAAACTATGCAAGTAGTACTACAATTACAGCAGTAACATACACACTTGCATATAAGAATACAACAGATACAATATTTACAGAAGTTGTAGGACTTACTGCTAATGCTTTTGGAAAAATAATATATACTTTCACGGGACTTGCAAGTGCAAGTTATGAATATAAAATAAAAAGTGTATGTGTTGACGAATCATCAAACTTTTCAGCAACAAATCCATTTACAGTAGAAGATATTGCTCAAGGATGTATGGATCCAAGTGCTGCTAATTATGATCCTGATGCCTTACAAGATAATGGAAGTTGTCAATGGTATGGATGTACAGATAGTTCATATTCAAACTTTATTGCACCTGCAGGTCCTTGGACAAATCCAGCAACTGGTATTACAGGTATAGTAATAAGTAATGGTGATTGTAATAATGAACCTCAATGATCAATAGTGTAATGAATAACAGTAATAATAAAGGAAATGAATAACTTGGTTGTATCATAAAAAATCTGTATATTATAATGTACAGATGTATTAAATACAACTACAAAGAAAAAAATATTTATGATACCTAATAAATCAAATACAACTAATGGTTGTGATAGCACATCTTCTAATTGTGTAGTATGGCAAGGTCCAACTCTAAGTTGTGTAGATGTTTGTACAGGAGATACAATAAGTGATATTGTTGCTAAACTCTGTGAAACAATAGAGAGCACTACAATAGAAGCAGCAGGTGTAAATATAGATACAATAAATCAATTGTGTCTTGAGACAACTTATGGTACAGCAAATACTATTCAAGAACTCACACAAAACATAATTACAGAATTATGTTCAGATAATTCTACATCATCAGATGCATGTTCATGTGTAATACCTTTACCTACATGTTTACAATATACTGATCAACAAGGTAATACTGTAGTATCATTACCATTGCATGATGCAACAACAGGTACAGGTTATGCTGTTTATTTAGCTAATGCAATTTGTGAAAATCTTTCTGCAATTAATCTAATGAATAACACAACTACTGCTATAGAAGGTAGAGTTACTACATTAGAAAGTTATGGAAGAGGAACTACATATATAGCACCTAAAGTAATACCAACTTTTGTAGGTAGAGTTGGAACTCCTACTTCTATAGAAAGAATGCTTGTTCAAACAGAAGAAGCATTTGGAGAAACAAGAAGAGCATTAGGTAGTGTTCAAGATTTAAATAAATCAATTGGATATGCAGCTAATAACTTATCTGCAATTAAAATGTTAAACAAATCTGGTACATATTCTGCTCAACCTGGATGGATTGTATCACCAAGAAATTTAGCACAATCATTCCAAAACTTATGGTTAACAACAAATGACATAAGAAGTGCAGTAGAAAGTATTAAAGAAACAGTGGCAAATCCATTATGCTCTGATATCACTAACTCTGTAACAGGTAGTATATCAAGAAGTGCAACAGGAGCATTTTCAACTTTTGATTTAGATTTTACTGGATCAGTTATCCCAACTGGATATTCATCTTGTAATGGACTAGGTACAAAAGTTACAATAACAGATGCATCTTTAAATTCAATTGTTAAATATGTAGATATAGTTAATGTATATCAAAGTACAGGTGTATTTACAATTGGACCTACTGATTTTGGTAATCTTGATACAGGAAGTAATTACTCTGTAAAAGTTGAATTTTGTTTCCAAAATGAAGATAATCAATGTGCAGAGACACAAACTATAAATGTTGAAAATGCAACGTCTTGCCCAGATTTATCTATAGGAACAGTAACAGGGGAAACTATTCCATGGTCAGTTAGTAATATAGTTTTACCAGCTGGAAAAGGTTATACACTTACTGTTACTTTAAAAACTAGAGGAGGATCAGTAATAGACTCACGTTCAACTACATCTTTTGCAGGTACTTTCACAGGAACTTTTACTAACTTATCAGGAAGTACTCAATACTCTGTTGATGTATCAATATCACAGTCAGGTTCAACTGCAATTCAATCTTGTCCAGAACAAGTTGTTTCTACTATTGCACCAACATGTACATCTGAAGCATTAACACCTTCTTCTGTAAATTGGGTTTCAACTTTAACATCTTTTCAAACAGGAGCAAATAAGTTAGATCTTGCTACACGATATGATGGTACAAATAAATTAACATTTACTGCAGGATTTAATGCAACTAATCAATTAATAGTAGTTGCTGCATCAGTTGCTGATAGTACAACTGCAGCAACAATTGTTCCAACTGGATCAAATGTTGACAATAAAAATGCTGCTACACCTATAACATGTGGTGGGGATTCTATAGCAGTTAGTGGTGGAATTACTGAAGCATCAGCTAAAGGAAGTGGTTGGAGATATGTTGCTTCATTAACAAGTCCAGTAGGAAATAAACATTATGTATTTGCTGAAGTTAATGTAGATACTAATACTGTATCACAAGTATACTTTTGTTGTGATTGTACACAGTTAAGTTTAACTACACCACAAGCTAGTTACTTCTGTACAAAATCTACAACAATTACAATACCAGTTACTGCTGTTGGGGATACACCTTCTAGTGGATCATATACTTGGTCTGTATCAACCTCACCATCACACGGTAGTGTTGTTTTAGCAAGTAGTCCAGCACAAACATCAAGTGCTGCAACATTTAGTTATTTATCAGATGGTACAGATTTTACTTATGATTCATTCTCAATAACATTAACAAATGATTGTGGCACATCAACAATATTAACTGTTCCAATAATTAATACATTTAGATTATCACACACTGATACTGATATAACAGTAATGGTTGATTCTGCAAGTGTTAGTCTTGGTGATGCAAAATTAATAAAAGCTTCATTTGAAGAAGTTAAAACATTATTACAGTCTAATTCATCAAATTGGACAGGAACAATTAATTATGTAGCTATTAATAGTTCACCTGCTAGATCTGGTGATTATCTTAAACATGTAATGGGTATGGTTGAAAATATTGGTAATGCAACTGCATTAACTAATCCAGCTATTACAACTTACTCATCAGGTGGTTACTATACAGACTTCATGGCTAGTGGTTCTACTCTTCCTTCTTATTGGTCTGCAGGTGCTACTGCAGCTTATCCATCATCTGTATTTGTAATATCATTTATTAATATTACAAACTCAACAGGTACATATGGTGCAGCTACATTAGGTAGTGCACCAGCAGGATGGAGTACTCCAACACAACCTACAACTAATGGTGGTTCTGGAGCAACTAAATATCAAGAAGATTATGACGCTCTAATAGATATTACTTCTGGAGCTGCTCCAACAAGTGCTTGGGGAGTTGAAGCTGCAGGTGCTAAAAATGCATTTTGGATTGCAGGATCAATACCTTTTACATTTTCACAAGTTATAGTGAATATGTCAACAAGTAGCACAGGAGTTACTGCAGCATCTGCATTACAAATGGCAAGTGCCTTAACAGGACCTGCTTTTTTAACTAATCAAGAATTTGCAGGAATGAAGATTGGAGCAGCAGTTTACCCTGTAGATTTACAATCTTATTTAAAAACTGGAGTAGCTTCAACAGCTAATCCATATAATACAAGTTTAACTACACCAGCTAGTAATACACTTACTGGTTTACAAGTTAATTTTGATATTACTGCTCACATGTATTTAGAGAATGGTGTTAATTGGACAACAACAACTAATTCTACTATGAAAGATTATATGTTAGGTATGGTTGGACAAAGATTAAATTCATCAGTTGGAACCCCTTCTGCTAATCCTGCACTTAGAATTGGAGGAACTACTGCAGTATTTGGAACTAATACAGCATCTGCAACTGCATGTTCTGCTGCTGCATCAAGTAGTCCAGCAATATGGTCTGCAGGAGCAACTGCTGCAAATTCAACACCTGCTGCCCCATTTGGTAGTACAGATGTATTGGAACAAAGAGCATATACTAATCAATCCGCTGCAACAAATGCACAGTCTGAGTATGAATTAATTAATAATAATTTTTATGCAATATATCTTGCAAGTGGAACAAGGTATGTAGCTAAATACATAACAACAGCTGTTGGTGGAAGATATTGGACTAGCATAACAACATGCTAATAATAAATAAAAATTTAAAAAAATGAGTTGTAATACTTGCGGAAATAAAACATCATCACCATGTGCATGTCAAGATCATGGACTTACTACACCTTGTAGTTACTCAGAATGCACAACAACTATCTGTGAAGAGGTTTACTGTGCTGAGTGTGTAATAAACTGTTCAGATTCAGCAGGACGTTCTACAGGTTCTATTTCATGGGATGCAGAAGTATCAGCTGGTTTAACTTCTACTGCAGGTCTTCAAATGAGATCTGGTGATTCAGTAGAAGAGATGTTACAAAGAATATCTTTATTTATTGCTGATCCAGTAGGAGGAGTTAACTCTGTTCCTTTAGCAATTGCACCACTTACTGTGGGTGCTAGAACATCATCATCAATACAAATTAAATGGTCAGATGTTCCATTAGCTGTTACTTCAGTTTTAGTTTATCAGGCTGCTGCAGCATCAACAACTTGGACATTAAACTCAACTATTAATACTAGTATACAAACTACATTACAACAAAATATAACAGGATTAATAGCAAATACAGCATACAAATTTAAGTTAGTTTCTAGTGATGGAACAACTTCTGCAAATAGTGTAGCAATATATGTAAATACATCAGCGTAATTTAAAAAACAAAAGTAGAGAAAGTTTGTTGGTTTTAACTCTGCAATTGTAGGAAGCCCTGGAGAAATCTAGGGTTTCTGCTTTATATAACTTTTTTTTTGTATCTTGCAAATAATTTAATTAAAAAATTTTTTATGGATTCATTATTAGATAAAATCAAAGCTTCTTTAAAATGGAAGAAAAATTCAGAACATTGTGCAAAAAAATTAAACATCACAACAAAAGATTATGAAGACCTTAAAGAGGTGATTAAGTTAAGAGAACTTAAAGATTCAAATACATCTTCCTATGAGTTTGATTTAGAAAGAGGGGAAGCAAAGATGGAAATTACAACTACATCTGAAGCAAAATCACCAAAAGAAATAATAAAAATTTTAAATATTGATACTACAGAATGGAAGTTGTCTAGTTATTGGAATAAACAAATGGGTGACCATTGGAGAGTTTCAGCAATGGTTACAAAGTTAAAAGAAAATGAAGTAGATGATGTTGCAGAATTACTTAAAAATTTTAAACCAAAAAAATATAAAGAAGTAAAAAGATTAGAAACTCCAGGTAAAACAAGAACTGCTGGAGTTTTGTCTTTACAGGATATACATTTTGGTAAAGAAGGTAACGAAACTGTTGATAAAGATTTTGAACAAACTATAAAAGATTTAATCCAAAGAGCAACAGACTCACATCACTTAGAAAAACTATATTATGTTGTAGGTGGTGATTTAATAAACATGGATACATGGAGTGGTACTACAACTAGTGGAACACCATTAGATAATTGTATGACAGCTACAGAGGCTTATATGCAAGCG
>TARA_R110000744_G_scaffold27304_1_pt1 | contig 12073 bp, 5 predicted proteins | sample TARA_R110000744 | Tara Oceans TARA_R110000744 (sample SAMEA4398083) | marine metagenome | biome: Polar Biome; feature: [DCM] deep chlorophyll maximum layer (ENVO:01000326); material: water (ENVO:00002006), including particulate matter (ENVO:01000060) such as... | depth 36 m | reverse complement strand
AGTATTGGCTCTACTCATTCCGTCTTGAGCATCTTGAAACTCTAACTCTTTAACATCTTTAGATAGTTTAAGTCTAGAGTCATACTCAAATTTACTAAAGGCTTTCGCTCTTAAGGCTTGAGCATTTGATTTAGCATCTTTAGTTTTCTCATCATCCTCTTCTATTCTATTTCTCTCTTCTATAAAAGCATCAAAAGATTCTAACCTAGTCTTCAAATCATTATTATAAATTGCTAAATGCCTTTTAGACCTTAAAACTTCTATAGCTTCTAAATCTTTGTCCGTAAGATTCATAACTCCCGAATCTCCACGACCTTGTATTGCGTTTAAGTTTCTATTACTCCCCTCCATTACTTGCTGAAACTCCTCAGCTTCCTTTTTTAAGGCTTCAATATCTGCGGCACTCATTATACGTTCAATATAAGCGTCTGCATCTTCATTTGCAAAGCCTAGCGTTACAAGCTCTTGAATTGCGAACTGAGCACCTATCCATTTATCGAACTTACTTACATTTTTATCTGAAAACAAATCTAAGTAGGAGGTTGTGCTTTCCATCGTGCTTCTCCAAAAATCAGAATCCCCTATGTTTAATTTAAAAGCATTGTAAGCTGTGGACATTTTATCCATAGCAACAGCGGTCGAGTCAATATTCTCTTCTAAGGCTTTTTGCTTATTAGCAGCACTAAGAGTTACGTCTTGATTCTCAGCTAAAACTTCATTGTAAGTTGCAGCGTTATCTCCCGCAAGAGAGAATATAGCGGTAAGCCCACGAACATTACCAAACATTAATTCAATATCTCTAGGGCTAGTCTTGTAAACATCATTTAATCTTTTTAATGTTTCAGTAAACCCTACCGCCTTCATTTGAGCAGCACCAATAGGAATGCCGTACTTAACAAATAAATCTCTAGAAGCAGATGCAGGTTTTTGCATTTGAGATATAGCGGCACGAAGAGCTGTTACCGATTTTGCAGCATCCAAACCTGAACGAGTTGTAGTTGCAATAGCAGCCCCTAACTCTTCTATAGATATACCTGATGCAGCAGCGAAAGGAACAACAACCCCTAATGATTTAGAGAGTTCAGCCACAGTTGTTACACCGAACTTTTGAGTTGTGAATAAAACATCGCTAACTCTAGACGCTTCAGTAGCCTCCATGCCGTAAGCATTAAGAACTGTAGTTAAACCCATTGTAGCATCTTTTAAGGTCGTAACCCCTGCAATAGCTAACTCAGATGCTTCATTAAGAAATTTGACAGCGTTACCACCCGAAACACCCGCAGAGACAGCGTTAAACATAGCCTTGTTAACATCCTTAATAGAAAGACCAAACTCTTTGGATAATTGAATAGAGCCTTTATATAAGTCGCCGCTAAATAATCCTGTGTCGTCAGAACTCATTAGAGTTGTCACATTCTTTACTCCTTGTTCAAACTCAGCAAAAGCCTTAACGCTACCACCAATAAATCTAGTAATCCCTTTAACTACTAGCATTGCTGCTCTAATCTTTATAGCCAACTTACCAAAACTTGCTATACTAGAAGCAAGAGATTTGTTTTGTTTTTTCTTGGCTGTAGTGTTTTTTCTTGTTGCTGCAGTGTTTTGGTCTAATACGCCGCTTTGAAGTTGTATTGCTCTTTTTTGCTTCTTAATCTTTTCAGTTAGATTACCCGCCTGCTTCTGACTTGCAATATCAGCCCCTTTATGGTTAGCCTTTTTCTTTAATAAGTCTTGATATTGTTTATTTAACTGCTTTAATTGTATTTCAAACTTACCTAATTGGTCTCTTCCTTCGATACCAAATTTAATTACGTACTCATCTGTAGCTTTAGCCATTTTATTCTATTCTTTAATAATTAGTACCTGTCTTAGTTACCAACAACAACTCAACCTCTGTTGGTTCTCCTGAGAAGTTAAAATCTTTTATTTTATTAACTATATATAACTCGTTACCTATCTTTACTAGCTGTCTAAAATTAATACCTCGAACCTCTTCAGATGTTAGCATTATTTCTGCTGTAATTATTTTATCTCTCATCGTTAGCATATCTACTAAGTTTTTGTGATAAGAAGAAAATAGACTAGAAGATTCATTAGCATTAGACTCTAAGTCTGAAAAGACAACGCTTGGTGTTTCGCTTTCAAAAGGGAAGTAAGAGCCAACCTCTAAATAAACAGGAGTCTTAAATTCAACATATCTAAATAGCCCTGAAAAAGAACCAAGACTAGATGAGTTGTCTATTTGAAACGGTTGATTTAAAGAGTAATGAATCCCAGGAATTTCATCAGGCAATGCTCCATTGACCTGCGCTAACGAGTCTATATATTCAAAAGAAAGGTCAGTATGTTTTAAGCCTTTTATTAAACACAATTTATATTCGTGAGAGTTATTCGCGCTAGGCTTTTGTTCAGGTATTGAAGGTTCTAAGGTTGACTTCGGCTCACTCCAAATTCTAGGCAACCATAAGCTTCTTGTTTTTAAGTTGTCTGTTTCTGCTTGAGTCGTAGTGCTTAAAGGGTTTCCTGCGTTTGTTCTGCATATAAACTTAGCGTATCCCATTTTTAATGCAGAAAATATATTTAAAGAAACAGTATCTTCTTCTTTTTCAGCAAAAGGATTTGCAGAGTTAGATAAGCCTCCTAAGAATGAATTGACTTTTTTATCGCCAAACCTTATACTTGAACCTCCTGCCGCAGACCTTTTAAGGCCAAAGTCAGAAGAATCATCCTTCATTGAGTATATTAAATCTCCTGAAATTATTTCGTTGTTTGAAATAGATGTTATTAATGATTTTTCAGTTAAATCTTTATACCCAAAAGAGTCGCCATTAAAGTCATAAAAATCACTAAAAGGTTCTGTGGTAATCTCTCTAGTTAAAGGGTTTACAGACCATAAAAGGTTAAATGCTTTAGTTATATCTGATATAAAGTCTATAGCCTTAACGTCAGGTAAAACCTCTAAATAACTAACCCTTGGAGTTGCAATATTATTATAAATATTAACATATTTACCCTCCATTGGTGCTACAGACTTAGAAGCCTTCATTCTTAAATCAAGCTCATTAACAATAAAGCTATGATTGAATGTTTGGTCAGCCCCTCCAATACCGACAGGCTGTATTTGCCTTGACCCCGAAAGAACTACAACATTATATTTCTTCCCCTTCTCTAAGTATTGAGTTCTAGCTAAAGAAACTCTAGTATCAGAATATTCTGTACTCAAAAACTCTACCGAACTTTCGTCGTATAAATCAAAGGCATTAAAGATTAAAGAAGAAGGGCTGGAATAAATATCATCTAGCGCAAAAGACTCTTCAATTAACATAACAGTTAAAAAAGTTTTTGACTTTGTTTCTTGCAAGCTATTTGGGACACTAGCAGGATTTAAGAATCCTGACCCAACGCTATTCAAGTCGAAGTTTATAGCAATATCTAAATCATAATAATCTGATTTGTTTACTTGAATAAAAGACTTGCTAGCACCTAAATTGTTCTGCTTTAGTTTTGATTTTAACCCTTGAGAAGTGTTATAATAGTTTGAGGTAGTCCCGCCTAAGACACCACTAACATCTTCATAAGAGTGAGCGCTCATTTCATCTTGATTAACTATGTTGCATTTAATATAAGCCCAATTCAAATAGTAGCCATATTGTGAACCTGTTCCGTCTGTAGGAGCTTTTAAGTGATAAGCAGGAATAAAGGGTCTAGAGTCTAATTCTATAGGGGCTCCTACGACAACTATACCTGAAGAAAAGGCTGACATTTGAGATGCGCCTCCAACTAAAGAGGGGTTAAAAGATATATCTAAAGCGGTTTTCTCAATGAAGAAATCAGGCTTAGACATATTAGGAGCTATGGAAGCTAGCCTATCGTTTAAAGAAGCAAAGTCAAAAGAAAAATCCCCGTCAGGCTCGCTATTCTCATTAAAGAAATTACTATTTAACCTGTAGTTAATTAATTCAAAAATATTTTCTAAAACTTTTTTTATAGAAAAAGCTGCCTTTATATTTCCCCAACCAACATTAACTGCGTCAGGATTTTCTGAATCCCTAAAAACCCACCTTCCATTGTCTACCATAGGAAAGAATATTTCATTGTCTAGACTAGCATTTATTGCGCCCGACATAATGGTTTCCATGTTTATGTCGTAGTAATCAGACTGTAAAGACTTTAACTCAATGTCTTTTAATAGCTCAACCCAATGTGAATTTCCTGAAGTTAAATTAATCTCTAAAGAATCAAATCCGTTTTCGTTTAATTTAGAACCTAAAAGATTTGCGTATCCTGAGAATGTATTAACCCCTTCAACTTTTAAATTAAACTTAGGGCTAGAGATGTTTTCGTTAAACTTATTTGATATAGAGTTTATTTCATTTTCAAACTCAAAAGCTAGTTTGTTTTTTGCAGTAGCGGGTATGCTGATTGTTTTTGAAAAGTCAGAAGAGCTTTCGTCTAAACTTCTAAAATCTTTTATAGAAGTTGTTATTGGAACTTCAAAGTCATCAAACAAATCTAAGGAGATGTCTTTTTTTACGTTTGTAAGAGAGCTTTCAGTTATCTCTACCTCTACTGAGTCAAGTATAACATCTAAATACCCTGAAGTGCTCGAAGTGTAAAACTCAAGTAATATAAGTGAGGCTATAGCTGGGCTGTTAGTTATAGGAGTTGTTACGGTAAAAGTGTGAGTACCGCTTGTTCCTATAATCATATCTGAAGTTAATATGTCATCAAATTGGCTTTGCTTAATTCTCACTCTAGTTTCTGAGTGAATGTAAGGAACTTTAACAATAATAGAAACACTAGCTTTATTAAGAATACTTTGACTAGGAAAGAATACATGTCTAATAAATAAATCTCCTTGATTTATAAGCCCTTGATACAAGCTATCATTTAAGTAATTCCAATGCTGAACTCTAATAGCAGAGCTATAAGGAGCTAGAAGATTATCGGCATTACTTGTTGTTTCGTCTCCGTACTTTATAAACCTTTTTTTAGGTATATCTAAACTAGAACCTGATGTAACTCTTACATAATCAAGAACCACATCAGTATTCCCTATAGCAGACCCTTTTTCGATGGCAGTCCTGCTTCTAAGTCTTAGCTTAGTGCCTTGAACCTCTAAAGGAATAGTTATAATCCCTACTGAGCTTATTAAGCCAAAAGGAGTCCCGCCTCCTGTATCTACAACTAACGGCTCGCTACTCACTCCAACAGAAATAACTTTTACATTTATTGATACTGTTTCTCCAAAAGGAATATTTAATTCAGCTCCTTGGGTAACTATAGGTGTAAGTCCTTCTGAGGAATCTCCTGAAGAGAGCTGAGCTGCGCTTTGATAAGATAATTGTCCTTGAGATGTTCCAAAAACAGAGCAGTAATGATTTTTTGAATTTTCAAATTTAATTGACTTAAGTGCATAAGCAGCCGTAACAAAGGTTTGTTCATCACTCTTGTCTGCAAATATATGCAAGTCAGCAGAGCCTACTTTTAATGTAATAGTTTTTTCTATAGGTAATGCTACACTCGTACCTGCTGTATACGTAAGGAATCCATCTTCGTCGTAGCCCTCCTCATCTCTAGGGATGAAAGAATAGGATTCTTCTTCAATAATCTTACTTCCACCGTCAAATACTTTATCATCATTATGGAAAGGTAATACTATAGACTGAACATTAGTAACACCTACCCCGTCGACATCAAAAGAGCCACCTTCAGTAAAGATTTTTTCTTTAACGTGATGGTTTGCATTGTTATGTTCTCTAGCTAAATAAAAAGGCAGTTGTACTATTGGGGATGTAGTTAAAACTACTTTAGTTGATTCAGCATCATCGCCTCCTGAAGTGCTAGCAAAATAATCCCAATCACTTGCTGACAATGCATTTTGTTCTAGTGCATCTTGAGTTATTTCTTTTTTCCTGAAACAATAATTAGACTGACTAATTCTTATGTAATTTATTTCAATATAATCTACAACAGAAAATATTATGGATAGGCTAGTAATGTCACTAACAGGCGGAACTATGAAATAACCTTTTACTATCTCATTAGCAGAAGAGCCCTGTACTGTGTCGATTGAAGCATTGTGAATAACTATACGCTTATTAATACCGCGATTAGCTACTATTTTAAAGGAGTTACTAGTTCCGTTAACCTTTTTAAAATTAATCGAGAAATTAAATCGACTCCCTTTTTGGTCGTTACTAATTGCTAGCAAAAAATCACATTTAGCTTGTAAATAAGAATCTTGATAGTTTTGCTTATGAATAACTAAAACGCTTCCCGTATTTCCGTCAGGGTCTGTAACAACTTTATCCCTTATTGGAGCATAGGGGCTTAAGTGCGTTTTTCCTATCATATAATCTCCACTAAAAGGGGGTACAGGGTAGAACCTTCCGTCAACAGTAGATAAGACTGTATCGTTAGCGCTGACACTATAAGCCGCTATGCTTGAGTTAACGTGATTCCAAACATAATCGTAACTGTTAGTTGTTGATTCGGGAGCGCCATTTAACGTATAAGCGTTACCTATAAGAGATGATTCAGTTCCTTGTAAGGAATGAAAGACTCCTGAAAACGTAAGGGTAACGTTTTTTCCTATGGTATGTTGAGGGAATATATTTTTAAATGAAGTAACTATTGGGGGAGCGTCTGAAGTAGTGTTTTTATATAAGTTACCTTGATTTGGTATTAATGAAAACCTATCCTCTAAGCCCAAATACTTTTGTTGACCACTAAAATTCCAACCTTGATTAGTATAAAAATCAAATGCATCTTTAAAATTATCATTAAGCAGTTCCCAATTATATCCTAAATAAGTAGTATATACAACATCCCCGGCATTCTGTACTGAGTATAATTGATTCGCAGAGCCAGGGTTTCTTAATGTAGTAGTATCCTTTGTTGCACCTACAAGCTCGTTGCTTGAGACTAAAGAGCCGTAATTATAAGACTCTGCCATTAAATTAAAATTCGCTGCGTGATAAGCAGTTTTTAAATAACTCCTATTGTTTACGGTAGAAATAGACGAAGGATAATTAGATGTGGTAAATGTTGATTCTATATTGTCAGGAATTGAGTCAGCCTGCCACACATTAACTCTGTTAGGAGTTAAAGTTGTGTTAGATGCGGTACGACCGTAAAGCGTTAAGTCAGGAGCTAGCTCTCCGACTCCGCCAAACTCAGTAGAGTCTGCGTTAAAGAAATCATATCCCGTTGTAGACGCCTCTTCTATGTTTATATTAGAATTATACCCAAGACCATCATTACCTAATAAGAAATGAGTAATAGACCATCCTGCGTGAAAATAAAAAGAGGAGTGAGCAAATTCTGTATTGTCAGATAAGTATTGATAAGAAGGAGGGTAAGGCTGAAAGTCTTCAGAAAATAAACTTAAAGGTGTTACGGGCGATGTTAAGGGGTTGTAGGTATCAAATCCGTAAGATAACCAAGAACCAACATATGCGTTATTTTCATTATCTTGAGCAGGAATAACGTAAGAAAACGTAGAGTTTGAGAAGCCAGTGACTTGAGTATCTAAAGAGTATTCAGAAAAACTCTCTCCTATTATTATTTCAAAGATATTAGCCGCCATAATTATATTTTTACTGTTTGAGTGTCTTTAACAAATGAAATAGAGAACATCTCTAATTGAGTTTTGTTTTGTGGCTCAGGTATTGTGTCTGCATCTACAACCCTTATAGGGCAAAACCTTCCGACATCATCAAGACCAACTTCATAAACAAAAGCATTAGTGCTTCTGTATATTTCCGACAACCATTCTGAGGTCTCTTTGTTTACTATAGCGCTTACAACCATAACCTCTTGAGTGCTTCCTGAAGACACACCAAATTTAGAAGACTCTCTTTTTGAGTAATCTTTATATCCTGTCTTAAATGTTTGCTTAGAGTGCGAGTGAGACACCCCTACTTCAGACTCAAAGGTATAAAAATCTAGAACATTATAATCATTTACAAAGTAAATTGTTGTAACTCTTTTTGAATTTGTTAATAGAAACTTATAACTATCAGAGTCTACGTCGGGATTGGCGGTTACGTTTCTTAAAAAAGCTCTTAGCGTTTCAGGGGCGCCTGAAGCGTCTAGTGAATTAGCTATAACGTCATTAATCTTAAATGTTTTTATTCTTGAATCAGAGTTAATGGCGTGAGTAACGCCTTGAAATGCTGCGGTGACATAACCTCCTGCTCCATTCCCTCTAATGTAATTTGCTATAATATCAATAGAATTAGATGTAGTATTAACGGTAGATAATGTTGCAGGATAACCCGCAGGTAGCTTTCTTGTAATTCCTTTAGGACAGTTAGTTAGAAATTTAGCAAATTTAGCGCTTGCAGTATTTGCTAAAGTAACAGCGTCTAAGTTCCAACCTGAAAGTTTTAAGTCTGAGGGAATCATATTCGCAAATCTACTAGACATAACCTCTCTATCGGGTATTTGTATATCACAAAAATACAGTGAGTCGTTGGCGGTGTCAACGGAGGCGTCTACATCATTTAAAGTTAAAGCGCCTGAAGTCGCGTCAATATACCAAGACCTAGCCAAAACTTTATACTCAACCATTAAAGGGCTTTGAGTTAATCGATCAAATCCGTTAGCAGGCTCTGATGTTGTAAAAATAGAGAAATCAGTATCTTTAGATATTCCACTTTTAAGAATTGATGATATATCAAAAGTAAACTTAGGAGTTTCCGAAGCGCTATCCGTATCTTTACTTTGCATTAATAAAGAGCCTTTGTCAACAAAAGTAAGCGTTCCTCCAACATATTCTTTAACTTGAATCTGTATTTGAATTAAAGTTGAGTAGGGGCTGCCGCTACCTGTGTATTGAATCAATAAAGGTCTATTGCAAGTTTCTAGTTGCTTATCAGCAAATGCAGACACCCCATTTGTTATACTTATATTTTGAGCCATAATATTATATTATTTAAAAAATGTTTTTACTTCCCCGCTAGATTCTCTTGAGAATGATAAAGATTCTTGAGAAATTCCTTTAACTACTGCTAGTAAATCTTTTCTTGCTAAATTTCTTAACCTTAGCTTTTCTTCATTCCAAACTATATCTAACCAACCTATGCCGTGGTCGTTATAGGTTTTAAACCCTCTTTTTTGTATACTTCTAGCTATAAGGTAAGCGACTTGCTTCTTCTTCATGAACCTACCTTTCTTATCCCTGCCAGGCTTTATCCCCTTTAAATCCATCCAACGCATTATAGCGTCTACAGGAGGCATCTTTTTAGGGTGTATGTTCTTGTTTAAAAACCTACCATACCCTTTAAGCATTACTTCAAACCCTGCTATTAAATTACCCTTATCATCAAAGCCTTTAGTAACCCTACCTTTAATGGAATTAAGAAGCTCTGAGGAAGCTACGTTGTTCCTAGAGGCTAAAGAACGTCGAAGCTTTGTAGTAAAAGAACCCGCGTAACCTGCAACTCTTCTCCTTAATTTTTTATAAACCCGTAACTTGTTTATAGCCATACTACAGAGTCTTAAATTTATTGATTATTAAGCTTACGTTGCTTGCGCTTACAGCCTCATCGTATATTGCTAATCCTTGCAGAGAACCAACGAATCCTTGATAAATAAATCCTGGGTTAAGTTTTGTTGCTCCAAAAATAAATTCAGAATTAGAAATTGTATCATCTCTAAAAGAAGCTACTTCATTAGTTCCATCTTCAGTGTAAATTATCGTTTTTTGATTTATATGGTCATTAACTATAGCTATAGTTTTTAGGTTAGAAGAATCCCCGTAAGGCTTTAAGTCTACAGAAGTTAAAATGTCTTGTGTAGTAGAAGTATCATCATCTATTAATAATGTTAAATTCCCATCGTTACCACCGCCCGACGTTATTCTAGCTCTAAAGTAATCTTCCTGAGCGTCTTTGCTAAAAGAAAATAAAGTCATGTGGTCTGTAGTTGGTTCGGATGAGATAAAAACCTTAGCAAAAATAGTAAAACTTGCGGAGCTAAAACTAATAGAAGGAACTTGAAGAGCCTCAGAACTTGCAAATGTTATTGGGTTTTCGAAAGAAAAAACCTCCCCTTCAAATGAAGCAATTTTATCACTTTCTAAATGAGTGATATTTAAAGTTGAGTTTAATGGTTTTAAAGGTTGCCAAAGAATAGAGTTATAGTTAACTGACACCCCGCTAGAAGCAAGATAGAATCCTTTTAAGTTCGTTTCGTACGGTAAAGATATAGGAACCGAAGAAGACGCAAACCCTAAAGCGGAAGGTGCTAATAAAGTAAAAGTAAGTTTAACTCCCCTTGTTAGGTCAGCTCCAAACTTAGAAATTCTTTCTATTTGAATTGAGTCTTCATTTAGTATGTATTCTCCGTCTCTTACTGCTAAAATCTTTTTCATCATATTGTGAAATAAAGACATACAGTCATCATATAAGCTTATTGAATAAATATCACTTTTATCTTTCCTTTCAGGCTTTAGTATAAAACAAACCATTTCGTACTCTTCGTAAGCTCTATTTATATCTGACACTCTTGAGTTTGGAGGCTCAATAATGCAGACAGGGTAATTGTAGTTTCTTATTTTATTTATCTCACTTTCGTCAAACATATACAACTGATTCAATCCTTCTGTGTTTGAAACCGCAGTGCTGAAGTCGCTGAATATATTTCGTATGCTTTTATAATTCATAATGTATTACTTATATTTTTTAGTTTGCTCTTCGTTTATTTCGTAGTCGTAGTTAGATTTACACGCAAGGTACGAAAGATATTGAAAAACATCTGAAACATTTGTATATAAAACACTGTCAATCGGAGTCTTGTCAGGTCTTTTAAATATATTACTTTCTGCCAACTCATATAGCGTTTTAATCCAGCCAAGGTGTTGAAAATTCTTTTTATATATGGCAGTTTCTTTTCCGCTTGCCGAGCTTCGTACAGCAGGTACGCTAGACTGTAAATCCTCGATTTCTTTGACAAAAAAAAAGAGAAGTCTAAAGCTATAGATACAGGAATACTCTCAAACCTTTGAGCTAAAATATCTCTATCCTTGTTTTTCCAATCTCCGTCAAGCTCTATTGTATGGGCTAACTGATGAGCTAAATACATTACAGAGTTTGGTTCAGTATTTTTAACGTAAAACTCTGATTGAACAGACTCTAGATATTGCCCATAGTTAGTATTAATCTTAAGCCCATCGGGTAAGTTGTAGGTTAACCCTTCAAACTCAAAAGACTTAAGTTCTTGAGGCTCTCTTTCTTCATTTAAAAAAGATATAGAATCATAATACTCGTCAACCAAGCTAGAAGGCAGTTTAAGTATGTCTTTTCTTTTCATTCCTGAAAATATTTCAAAAGCATCTAGTCTTACTTTAGCATCTAATCTATCTAGAAATTCTTCAGTCAAACTTTCGTTATTCTTTATGTCTTCTCCATACTTAACGCAAACCTTGTTGTAGTCAGAGAACTGCTTTAGCGTAATTGATTCCCAACCTGTAGGAAGTTTCATTTCTTTGCTCATATTTGTTTATCTAAATGCACTTATTCGTTTTCCTTTTCCGTATAAATCTAAAGCTATTTGTAAGCAATCCACCATATCGTCGTGGCGAGCATTAGGGAACTGAGCGCATTGAGAAAGGAAATTATCATTCCACATCCCTTCTATCATGTTAACTCTTCCTGATTCTATTATATTTACAACGTCACTTATTCTAGCCACCTTATCCTTGGAGGGTGGTTTGGATTCTATGATGTTTAATCTAGTATTCCTCTTTAATGTTTGCACTATCGACTTTCCGCTAGCCTTTGGCTCTACATAAATCTTAGAACTCCTATCGTATCCATTTCTTTCGCAAAAAACTTGTATGTACTTTACTAGCTCAGGGAACTCCATGTACTTTTCTTCAACGCATTTAATGTAATACTCATTCTCGTATATAGAGTAGCACAGTAAAGCCGAAGGGTCGTTGTTTTCTTTTGATGTATAAGCAGGGTCTATAACAAAGTTCCAAGTCATAAAGGCTTCATCTCTAAGGCTACGAACAACGTTAAACCAATCCTTCTTTATTATACCCCCATCGGCAGGCGCAGGT
>TARA_R110000744_G_scaffold58232_1_pt1 | contig 12075 bp, 12 predicted proteins | sample TARA_R110000744 | Tara Oceans TARA_R110000744 (sample SAMEA4398083) | marine metagenome | biome: Polar Biome; feature: [DCM] deep chlorophyll maximum layer (ENVO:01000326); material: water (ENVO:00002006), including particulate matter (ENVO:01000060) such as... | depth 36 m | reverse complement strand
TTTAATCATAGCTGAAACCTTTATTGTGTTTTATTATACATATAAGAAGAACTCTAAGATATAAAATAATTTTTTTATTTATTCAAATATAAAATCATTAATGTCTAATAATAGATGATATTGTTTAGGGTTAAGATGTTTTTTATTCATATCCTTTAGATTGTTAATTTTAATATTAAAACACCCTATATCATAAGATCCTTTATATTCATTAGGAGATTCTTTTAATAAATTATCAAATATTTGGTTTGAATGTTGTATAAAATTATTAGATTCTGTATCCGCTTTGTGTAATGAATAAAGATCTGTTTTAATTATAATATCCTCCTTATGTTTGAAGTTTTTCTCTAATATTATTTTATCTTTTATATTATCTATCATAAAAGTAGATTTAACTTTATCCCAATGTTGTTTAGTATAATTCCATCTTTTATTAGAATAATAAGTGCTTTCAAATTCTATAAAAGAAATTAATTGATTTAATAGAACTTCATCATTTAAAACTATCTTATTAAAATATGGTTCTATTTGTGCTAAAGTGGTTATATTAGGTGATGTATTAATATCTAAAACTAATGTACTATTATATTTAGGTTTATAATCATGGCCAAAATACCCCCATTTACGAATAAATCTTTTTAATTCTTCTTGATCCGCTTTTGTTTGCCATTGATTTTTTATTTCTGCTTGTTTATCTTTCTTATGCCAATTTATACCTCTAGATGATACACAAGTATAATGATAAACACTAGCATTCCATGTTTGTAGGGATTCTAATTTATGGATATTTAATCTAATTATAAAATCTGAGTCCTCTCTTGAACATTTAAATTTAGTATCAAAACCCCCCATAACATTAAAGTATGTTTCTTTATATAGACCAAAAGGAGCAAAGTGCCCTACCATTAAAGGTCTATTTTCTTTTTGAAGATCTTTAGTAAATTTATAAAATTCATCATATTTAAATTTATCGGGAGATAACCCAAAATCTTTTACTATTTTTTCAGGAGAAGCAGGGTGTATAGGGGGTTCAATTCTAGCGGCGCTTATTACTCTATTTTTATTTTCATTTAGGGCTTTTAAAAAATATTTATCAAAATCAGGACATACTACCATATCTGATTGGAGATATACTACTACATCATTACTAGCATGGTGAAACATTATAGAGACATTTCTTTGACTACCAACAGGAAATTCTGATTGATTTTTATGTATTCTAATATTTGGGTTTTCTTTTTTATATTTTAGTAATTCTTCATATGTACCTTGATTATCCGAATCTATAAATATTAATATCTCGTGATTTGTAAAGTTTGTATTATCTTTTAAACTTTTTAATACACCTAAAGTGTATTCTTTTTCATTTTTAGCTGACGCTATACAAAAACTAATTTTTTCCATTTAATATTTTTTTATATGTTTCTTTAATTCCTAATTCTAAACCCTTATAATTAAAAAGAGCATTATGGTGTTTATCTATATAAGGGGTTCCTTCTCCTCTTTCTAATATATTAATTCCTACTTTATAATCTGATAAGTTATTTATTATGTTTGCTATGTTAAGTAAAGAATATGATTTTTTATAAGAACAATTTATATTTTTAGGGGGACACATATCATGTATACAATATTTTACTAAAGTAACCAAATCTTCCATATAGAAAAAATCCATAAGTTTATCTTGATATATTTCTATAGGCTGTTTGTTAATGTAACGTTTAATATTACTTTTAATGAATCTAGTATTTAATTCATGTTCATTAAATACCCCAAATATTCTTATATTATAGAAATTTGGTTCAGATTGAATAAGTTTATTAATGATCTTTTTACTTAACCCATAAGGGTCAGTAGGTGTTCCTAATTCAGCCCCCGACCCAAAATGAATAAATTTGCTAAAACAATGTTTGTTATAATATAAGTTATAAAACATTTGAAGATTTTGATAGAAAGTTTCACTTGTATCAGGTGTTAATCTACTACCACCTACTACAGCTGTGTGAATTATAACGTCAAAGTATTTCCCTTCGAACCATTTATTAGTAGATTTTTTATTTGTTAAATCAAAATCTTTACGTGATATAGAGGTTATATTATCACGATCAGAATATTTCCATAGTCCCTGGGATATGCTTTTAGCAATGTAACCATTTCCCCCCGTTATTAAGATTTCTCTTTGAGCCATTCTATATTATGTAATTCACCTGGGATAAAATTATTATTTTTATCTAATTTAGCCATAACTTTTGGTTCATGGGATTCATCTGGATCAGTTTCAACTTCGATAACAACGGGCCCCTCTATATTAAATATCTTAGATAATACACTATCAATTTCACTGTGGTTTTTTATATTAAAATATGGTAAATCATATGCGTCGATTAGTTTTTTCCAATTAGGAAAAGATACTCCGCTTTCGGGGTCTGATGCCACTTTATTGCCATTAAAAAATGCTTGTTGAGATAATTTAATTGAGCTATAACCATTATTATTAAATAATATTAATTTAACTGGGAGGTTATAATGTTTTAATGTTTGAAGTTCATGGACATTTAAATGTAAACTACCATCCCCATCAATACAAACCCATTTACTACCTTTAACACATGAAGCCCCAATAACGCAAGGTAACCCATGCCCCATAGGTGCGTTTCCTTTATTTGTAATTAATCTTTGAGTACCTTTTAAGTCTAGTACTTGCATTGTAACAACATGAGCTGATCCATCACTTGTTACTACATCATAATCTTTAGGTAGATAATCATTTAACTTTTCTACAAATTTATAGTGACTGACTGTGTGAGTTTTATTTCTATGTTTATTTAGGACCCTTGGGGTAGTCTTGAATAGATTTAAACAATACTGGGCCCATTCTAAGTTACAACTTTTTAAATTCTTGTTATTTAGTGAATTTAAAAATAATTTAGCATCACTATTAATCTTTAAATCAGGGTATAGAGTAGGTTTATTTAATTCATTATTATCAATATCTACTACAACTTTATAAGCATTCTTTGCGAAGTTTTTAAAATTATATCCTGTTTGTCTAACATATAATCTAGATCCTATAGATAAGAGAAAATCACATTCATTTAATAAGTTGTTAGCACATATTTGTGCGTGGGTGCCAAATCTCCCACAATAATATGTATAATCACCGTTTACTATATCATTTCCATTAGTAGAAGTAATAGTAGGAATGTTTGTTTTTTCTAAAAATTTATATAATTCTTTTATACCACCAGATAAGCGAACCCCATTTCCCACTATAACTAGGGGGTATTTAGATTGTTTTAATTTTTCTATTACTTGGTTAATCTTACTATCGGAGGGGATTGTATTAGTTTCTGGGATTGTATATCCTACCAATTTTGTGGGGTCAATTTCTGCTTTTTGGATATCTAGGGGAATATCTAACCATACTGGTCCTGGTCTTCCCGATTTAGCTTGGTAAAGGGCCTTTTCTAAGTGGTATTTAATGTCTTTAGATTCATTAATTTGCACTGCATATTTTGTTAAATTTTTAACTGTGTCTATTATATTAAATTCTTGATCCCCTAATTGTCTTAGAGGTTGTTTTGTAAAATTAGTAGTCATTTCTCTATTTACTTGACCACTAATAACCAACATAGGTGTACTATCTACCCACCCCCCTAAAACCCCTGTTATCGCATTTGTGCCCCCAGGGCCACTAGTAACCAAGCAAACCCCTATATTGTTAGTTTTTCTGGCGTACCCTTCTGCTGCAATAGCGCAAGCTTGTTCATGATGGTTGCATACATAATCTAGGCCCTTTATTTTAGATAAAGAATCAATTAAAAATATACACCCTCCCCCTGATACAGTAAATATAGTGTCAACCTTATAGGTTTCTTTTATAAAGTTGATAACATAGTCAGATACTCTCATAAGTCGATTTTAGGATTTTAGTTAAGATATTAATATTTTCAATGTCCTTTAAAAAAGGTTTATCTTCTAATAAGACCATAGTTAGTTTACCTACACTCTTTTTATCAGATTTTATAATATTCAATAAGGGGGCTAAATCAAACCATTCGGGGGTTAATTTAACTTTACTACTATGTATCAAGTTTATTCCTTTTTTTAAGCCAATTTCATAATGGGGGACATTATATCCCATCTCTATAGATAACCTAATAGCTATCATGCTCCCTAATATAACAGCTATTCCGTGGGGGATTTTATGATTAGATATAGATTCTAGAGCATGGCCAAAAGTATGTCCAAAATTTAAAAATTTTCTTTCCCCCTGATCAAATTCATCTTTAGTTAAAATATTAATTTTATATTTTAAACCCTCTAAAATCATAGGTTCAACATATGAATTGGGATTAAATTGGGTTATTTTATTTTGTAATAAATAAAATTTATATATTTCACCTAAACCACTAATATAATCTAAAGGTGATAAAGTATTTAAAAATTTAGTACATATAACTATGTTACTAGGAGGGTAAAAAGTACCTAAAAGGTTTTTTTTAGAATCAAGATTAATAGAGGTTTTACCCCCTATACAACTATCCGTCTGGGATAATAATGTAGTAGGAATTAAAATATATTCTATCCCTCTGGCATAAATTGAAGCACAAAACCCTACTAAATCTTGTAATATTCCCCCTCCTATAACAACTAAACGAGTTTTAATATTAATATTTAAATCTGATAATGTATTTACTAATGAGGTGATTCCCCTTAGGGTTTTTAAATTTTCATTACATTCTAGGATAATATTATTTGCTCTATTTAAAGAGGGGTATAATTTATTTACATTACTATCTATAATGGTGATAGTATTTTCTTGGTCTATATAATTTTCGATTTCATCTAAATCAGAAATAAAAATTAATGTATAGGGGTTTATTTTGGAGGGGATATTTAATAAGTTGTGCATGAGTATCCTCCGTCTATTACAATGTTTTGACCTGTGATAAAAGTATTATCTATGGTTAATTGATAAGTTAATTTAGCTACCTCTTCAGGAGTGCCTAATCTACCTACTGGGATATTTTGAGATAAAACTGACAATTGAGATTTTGAATTATTTTGATAAGTTAAATCCGTACTAATATATCCAGGTGATATAGTATTACATAAAATGCCTTGTAATGCATACTCAGATGTAATGGATTTGGATATAGAATGTAGTGCTGATTTTGAAGCGCTATATGCTGATCTGTTGGGTTTTGAGATATTCATCCAAATACTTCCCATATTGATTATTCTACCATATTGGTTAGATATCATATGAGGTAAGCACTGCTTTATTATTTTTAAAGGGGAAGTATAATTAACTCTCATTACTTCTTCGCTAGATGTCTCCATAAAAGAATTTAGAGGGTTTATTCCCGCATTATTAATAATAATATCGAACTGAGGGTCCTTTAGATTTATTTGTTTATTTAAATCTAATTCCTTTCTAGTAGGGGAGTATACATCATGTCCCTCCTTAAGGAAAATATCATTAATAGCATTACCAATACCCCTAGACCCCCCTGTGATTAGTACTTTCATGAAGATATTGATTGGTTAATACGGTCTTGAATCATTTTTATTCTATTTAAATCTTGATTAGCCGAATTTAAATACCCTTCATGTTTACACATTAACCATTCGTATTCAAACATTTGGGCCTTAGATAAAGCTCGTGATAAGTTTTTTAATGCAATAGAAGGATCAAACATAGCATATCGTGTTTCAAATTTATCTAATAAACCCCCAGAATGAAGTTTTTTTAAAAAATCTAAAGAGTCTATGGAAATAGCCCCTCCTAAACATGCTTTAAGGCCTTTTTCTTTAACCTTACTAAATACTTTATGAGTTAATTTATAAACTTCTTCGCTATTTGTATAACCACGATTTTTACCCATAGAGGATACTAAATCTACTCGACCTACAGTTACACCATAAAGATCTTTAGATTCCTCTGTATTGAGCATTGCTTCCACATTATGTATTGATGTAATTGTTTCAACGTTTATGTTGAGGTTAATTGAAGATAATATATCTTCGGGAATATATTGTTTAGAAGCTTGAATGAATTTTTTTAACCCAAATTCAGATTCTATCATAGGAGCTACTATTCCTTTAACACCAATTATAGTTGAATCTTTTAAATCACGAATGGCTTCAGGACCACCTACTTTTAATGTGATTTTAGTATTTGCTTGATTGCAAATTTCTTTTAAACGAAGGACTTCATTAAAAGTAGCTCCCTCATCTTCGAATGATGTTTTAATTCCTACTAAGCCCTCATTTTCAATAAGGTCTGTAAGTATTTTAGCGCATTTAAATTCTCTTTTATTCATTACCATATAAATTTATTTCTATAATATTCCACTATATTTGGGATTTCTAAATCAAATTGCATTTCTGGTTTCCATCCTAAGTTCCTTAATTTAGAATCATCCAAAGCATATCTAATATCTTGCCCCTTTCTGTTAATGTTTGTATCAATGTATGGCATAATATCTACACTCCCACAATATTCATGGATAATTTTTGCAACAGTATCAATATTAGATTGTTCAAACCCCCCCGCTATATTATAAATTTTATTTTTGGTTTCGGATTCTATTATAGTAATAGTAGCATTAGCAGTATCTTGGGCATGTAGCCAATTTCGTACAGGAGTTCCATTGTTATGGAGGGGGATCTTTTTACCTAGGTGTAAATGTTTACATGATTTAGGGATAAGTTTTTCAACATACTGTCCTATACCATAGTTATTAGTTGGTCGGACTATAATATAGGGTAAATTATAAGTTCGAGCCCACGCTAATATTAATTGGTCTGCGGCTGCTTTAGTTGCTGAGTATGGATTACTAGGGTGTAAAAGATCGGATTCAATATGGGCTCCAAAATCAATATCCCCGTAGACTTCATCTGTGCTAAAATGTAGGAGGGTTGGTTTTTCTAAATTTTCTCCTCTGTGGTTTCTAATTAATTCTAAAAGATTGTGGACTCCATTTATGTTAGATGATATGAATTCATCGCTGTTGGCTATGCTATTACCTACGTGTGTTTCCGCGGCTGTGTTAATTACATAGTCACAGTCGTATAAAAACTTTAAATCGTTTATATCGCAGTGAACAAATGAGAAATTAGGATATTTTTTAAATTCTTTTAGTAAATTGTTGTTAGCCGCGTATGTCATTTTATCTACACCTTTAACATACCACCCTTTTTCGAGGCATGTTCTAGTGATATAAGAACCTATAAAACCTAAACAACCCGTTATATATACTACTTTTGTCATGTTATTTAATTATCTATATTAATCCAATTAGGGGGGTAATAATTTCCATTAATCCAGTTAGAAGGATGTTCAGATTTAACATAATTAGTGGGGCATATTATTTTTTTATCTTTATTTTTACTTAAAAAAGCCCCCCACCAAGGGTATGAACTATTAGAAATAATATGATGATCACATAAACTTAATAATGCTAAATCTTCTTTTTCTGAATCTGTACATACTTTATTCCCTCCTATAGGCTCTATAAAATATATATTATCACCTTCTAATATAGATTTAGAAAAGTCTATATCATTTGAAAACACTAAAAAGTTATAATCTTTAATAGGTTTAAAGTTTTCAATAATTGATTTTAAATAATATTCTATATCTAGTTCACAATAGGGAAACTGTGGGAGTAAATAATCACCTCTACGCATATGTATACTAACAATTGGGTTACTATTTCCTAAAGCTTCTTTAATAGTGTTTAATCGTTTTTTAGACGATTCTTTTAAACTTTTTTTAAAATCCCAATTTTCAACTTCATCTTTTATATCATTATACCAGTAAGTATAAAGATCAAATCTACCTACTAAATTATAATTAAAGCTAGATTCTAAATTAAATAAAGATTTATCATAAATAGTAGTATGAAAATTTATCTGTTTGTCTTTAAAATCATTAAAAAAATCATTAGGTTTTAATTCATAATCTAATTCTAATAAATCAAATATTCTAATACAGGTTTGCATAGGTTCTCCTGTAGGTGGGTATTTTACTAGTTGTCCCTCTATCATTTCTTTTGAGAATGCTATTTTTAAATTATTAGCCTTAGCTACAGCTTTTAAACTAGCAAATATTTGAAGTTGGGAACACAAACCACCTGAAGAACCCATATCTTTTAAAGTAATATAATTCATTTTTTATAAAAATTTAACCAATATTCAGCCATTTCTTCCATCATTTTTTTAAATGTGTATGTTGGTTTCCATCCTAATTCTGTTCTAATTTTAGTAGAATCTCCTCTTAAGTAAGGTAATTCTTCAGGTCTTAAAAATTTAGGATTTTGTATTACATAATCTTTATAATCTAAATCTAAGTAATTAAATACTAATTCACACATTTCTCTAACTGAATGTGTTTCCATAGTTGATACTACCCAATCTCCTGGTTTATCATGTTGCATCATTAAATGCATTGCTCTAACATAATCATATGAATGACCCCAATCTCTAAAAGAATCTATATTACCTAGTTCAAGTTTATCTTGTAGTCCTAATTTTATTTTTGCTGCTGCTTTACATACTTTGTTAGTTACAAAATTAGAACCCCTTCGTGGTGACTCATGGTTAAATAATATACCATTAGTTGCATGTAAACCATATGCTCTTCTATAATTTCTTACAATATTATAACCAAAAACCTTAGAACACCCATAAGGAGAAACAGGATTCATAGGTGTTGTTTCTCTTTGAAAATTATCATTTTCAACTGATAAACCAAACATTTCAGAACTACTTGCTTGATAAAATTTTGCGTTGGGGCATGAACGTCTATATGCTTCTAATATATTAAGTACACCTAAAGCGTTTGTTTGCATAGTAAATTGAGGTATATCAAAACTAATTCTAACATGTGATTGGGCCGCTATATTGTAGATTTCATCTGGTTGGATTTTATCTAGTAATCTTTCTAATCCACCTTGATCTAATAAATCACCATAATGTGTTGTTAATTTATTTTGTATATGTTGGATTCTAGTATTTTGTTCTTCAGCCATTGAATGTCTTCTAACTATACCATGGACTTCATAACCTAATTCCAGTAGATATTCTGCTAGGTAACTTCCATCTTGTCCCGATATTCCTGTGATGAATGCTTTTTTCATTTTGTTTGTGTATAGGGGTCTATATTATTGGTTTTACAAAATTCAAAGTGATCATAGTCGCCTATTTTTCTTTTTTTTACTATATTGGGGTCATTTGTAGATTCAAATATATAACCCTCATCATAAGTATTTTTAAATATATCCATTTTTGTTAAATTGGGCCAATCTTCTAATTTCCATTGGTATGGTTTATTTTTAATAGCATTAGGTAATTTATCTAAACCTAATTGAGCAGTTTCAGGTGTCATATAATAATGGTACCCTACAGTGTCTATATTTTGTTCCCTCCAGGGTATATCTGGTAATCTGCCATCATAAGACATTTTTTTTAATTGCACTGCTGCTTCTTTATTATCCGTTAATATAATACCTCCTCGACCAAGAGCCAAATGTTTTCTATACTGAAAACTAATTCCCATAAAAGTTTTAGGAATATAACTGTTTTGTTCCCAAAGTACCGCAGCATCTATAATATTATCTGTTAGGTAGTAGTATTTTTGCCAATTTTCGTCTTTCCAATTAAGTTTGATTCTTAATTTATTAGCTAAAAAAGGAATAGAAAGGTAAGTATGTTTAGGGACATTAATTTTAGAAACTTTGTTATATCTTAAACATAATTCTATCCCATGGGTGCATGAATCTACAGCTATAGCGTAAGGTGCACCAAAAAATTTAGCTATTTTTTCTTCAAATATTGTTACTGTTTTAAAACTCATTTTATAAAATTTGGGGGGAAATAATTAATTCTTTTTTGTAAATCTGTGTTTAATTTACTTATATCAGGAAATTTATTATAATAAAATTTACCTTTAGAAGTTTGAGGTTTGCCTTTATCTTTTGTCTTAACCATATTAAGTACTTGTTCTAAACATTCAATAGATTTATTAAATATTTTATGATTAAGTGAAAAAGCAGTGTCATGTTCTTTTATTTTTATTTTAAATTTATGTAAAACATTCCCAGAATCTATTTTATCTGTCATGTAATGCCATGTGCCTCCAACATGTTTTTCATTATTAATCATTGAGTGGGCTGTTGATAAGCTACCTTTATATTCAGGTAATATTCCCGGGTGGAAGTTAATAAAAGTAGAATTATTATTGATTTTAATTTTATTAATATTAGAATATGAAATTACTAAAGAATCATCCTCTTTAGCACTAAAAAAATCATGAGAATTAAATGCATATATTTTGTAATAACTTAAAAAATCTATAAAACATTTATTTTTCTCTTCATTAGTAGTAAATACTAAAATTTGATTAGGTTTATATCCTAAAGCAAATAATGTTCTTACTAAGGATATTGCTTGTGAACCTTGTGTTATTAAAACTATTTGTTTCATATAAATGCTTTATCTAATTTCTGCCCTTCATAAGGTCCAGTTTTATATTCATATACTAAAGTATCATCTTCTAAAATTTCGTACGTATGACCCCCATATAAAGTAAAGCTTGCGTCCCCTTGTTTTAATATAGGGGTTGCTAAAATAGTATCATCTATATCATACAAGATACACTTGACACTTCCTTTGATAACTACCCAAGATTCCTGGGCAATCTGCTGACGATGTCGTCTATCCTTCTTGATATGCTTATGTGGTAGGAATGTTTTTCCTTTTTCCATTCTTAAAGTAGCACATTGTAAAAAGTTACTTTCAGGGATTACTTCTTTTCGGCCCTGGAATTCATGTAACCTATTTACAATATGTAATAGTTTGCTGGGTTCTACTTTCGAATATATTTTTTCCATTATTTTTTAAAAAATTCTTTTATTTTATCACAAACATAGTCTACATCTTCAATAGTCATACCATGGTGCGCTCCTAATAAAAATCCATTTTTCATGATGGTATCTGAGTTATCAAAATCTTGGAGATACTTTCTATAAATGGGGTGGCGTGTAACATTACCAGCAAATGTAACTCGTGTTTGAATATTATTATCCTCTAAAAATGTAAGTAATTCTAGACGTTTTTCGGTTTGTAGAGGAATAGCTAACCAATTAGGTTCAATACTATCATCTGGAATGATAATTTCTGGAATATCTTTAAGGTTTTCAATGTACCTTTCAATATTATCTCTACGTAATTTACTAAATTTTTCAAAACGTTTTAATTGAACTAAACCAAAAGCTGCGTTCATTTCACTACATTTCATATTGTATCCTAATACACCATATAAAAATTTATGGTCATAGGGGATCCCATCTACTTTATGGTTAAAACGATCATCCATATTTTCGGAATCATCACCCATTCTCCCCCAATCTCTGTATTGTAGTGCTCTATTAACGTATTTTTTATCGTTAAACATTACCATACCTCCTTGACCACCCGCTGTGATAACGTGGCTGGCATAAAAGCTAGTAGTTGAAATATCTGATTCTTCCGTATAAGTGACTGTGTCTGCTGAGTCTTCGATTACCTTGATATCTTCCCTATTGATTCTTTTGAGTTCACTTTTTAATAACTTCCAATCAGGTTTATTACCTATTAAATTAGGAACCATAATTGCTTTTACGTCATCGTTGATGAGTTCAATTATATCTTTAATATTAGGTACATATGATTTTAAACCAACATCACAAAATAAGGGAACAAACCCTAGTTGGATAATAGGGGCTAGTGTAGTTGAAAATGTACAAGCAGGGGTAATAATTTTACATCCTTTAGGTAAATCCAATGCTGCTATGGCTAATAAACATGCAGAGGATCCTGAATTAACAAATACACCATACTTTTTACCAAAGCGTTTTGCTATTTTTTCTTCAAATTCTACTGATCGAGGACCAAATCCTGCTAGCCAGCCATCTCTTAAACATGCTTCTACCGCTTTGATTTCTTCTTCTCCATATGCCTCAAATTTATTAGGGGCGTACCATACTTTTTTAGAGTGTTTCATAATATTTATTTTGAAATTCTTGC
>TARA_R110000744_G_scaffold147138_1_pt1 | contig 12077 bp, 11 predicted proteins | sample TARA_R110000744 | Tara Oceans TARA_R110000744 (sample SAMEA4398083) | marine metagenome | biome: Polar Biome; feature: [DCM] deep chlorophyll maximum layer (ENVO:01000326); material: water (ENVO:00002006), including particulate matter (ENVO:01000060) such as... | depth 36 m | reverse complement strand
AGGCGTTGATTAGTCGTATGAGGAGAAAGACTGACTATGTCGTAGCGGCTTTAAACCTACGCCTTGAGGAGGCTGAGTTTCAGGTCCGTATGTTTAAAAAATACAAGCATTTAGACTTAGAAAAATTAGAAATAGATTATGAATATTATGATTGTGTGTTTATGGAGCATTTTGAGATGAATTGTGCTATTGAAAATACTGAAAAATATAGGCTTTTGGGTATAGAATTTAGAAAAATGTTTGAAAGACCAGAGGAGAGTGATGACAGTGATGACAGTGTAGAGCCAGACTACGGTGAGTCGGCGGAATTCTTTAGTTTGCGTTGATATATATTAATATAAATTTGATTGAGGTGAGTTTGAATTTTATTAATATTATAAAATCATATAATAATGCCTAAAAATCATAATAATAATTTTAATGAGTTCATAACTGCTATTCATTTTTATAGACAAAATATGATGCCTGAACTACATAATTTTGAAGAAATGGATAAATTTAATAATGTATTATCTAATACAATTCAGTATTTTATTAAACAAATGGATTATCAAGGCAAACCTGAAGAAATAGAAAAAATATTAAGATGGCTAGAAGATGAAGATTTATAAAGTTAGATTAAAAACGAATATAATAATCTAACTCTATATAAATGAATTATCAAATAGCAATAGTATCAGGTAATAGAGCGACTTCAAAGAATTTTAAAACTTTAACATATCTACGTAAAATTAATATATTATATAATAATGTTATTTTATTTTTTGAAAAAAATCAACAAGAGGAGTATCTAGCAAGAGAAGATGTAAAATATGCTTTATCTAATGGAGCAAATATAGTATGGCTAAATTGTAAAAATATCGCTGATGCTAGAAATTATATAGAAAAAGAATATTTTAATGACGGTGATAAAGTCCTATGTCTTGATGATGATATTCAATATTTAAATATAAAAAAAGACGGTAAAGTAAAAAGACTAGATGATTTTAAAGACCTTGATTTTTTAATTAAAAAATATTTTAAGATGTGTATAGAAAATAATTGTAAATTATTCGGTTTATATCCTATTGCTCGTAATATCCAGTGGTTTGAGAAGACTCGTGATATGATAGGTAATAACCATATACTAGCAGTATTTTCAGGTGTTATTATAGATAAATCACTCCCTCTACAAAATATTGATTTTAATTGTAAAGAAGAATATGAACGCGGATTTATTTATGGTAAAAATATCAGGGCAGGTTATATCGCCGTTGCTAGTCAATGGTATCGTGAAGACGGTATAGGCTTTCGCTCATTTGAAGTTCAATTAAAGGTGTGTAATGAACTAATTAAAAAATATCCCGAATTTATGAGTAAAACGCCTCTTAAAATAAATGAAAATAAAAAGACGGCGGACTTAAGATTAAATAGGAGTTATTATAAGTAATTAGTCATTGCGAAGAAAGAAGGCGAACTCCTCGCATAGCCATTTTTCTTTAGAATAGAACCCATATCTTTTTTTATTAATTACGAGGGACGAACACCACGTATTATGTCTATTATCCCAATAGACATATTTAGGGCGTTCAATATTTCTCTTATTTTTAGTTTGATTATTTTCTTCTCTTGTTTGTAATTGTAAATTATATTTCTGATTATTTAATGAATTTCCATCTAGATGTGCGACAACTAGTCCCCCCTGCGAACCTTTCACCATATTAAGTAAAAATCTATGTAAATACATTTTTCTGCCGTTAATAGTCGCTCTTCCGTAAATATTAGTCTTGCGACAATCACTGCCCCAACGATATTTTCTACATCTTTCTTCATCTTCATCATCTATCATAAACGATGAAGCATATTTTCCTCTTGTCTTTATCAGTTTCATTATATATAATAAGAATATATATAATAAAATGTCTTATCAAATTTATTTTAATTTAAACAACGTGGTTATTCACTGATTGCGACATAACCGCCCTGCGATATGTTTAATCCACGCTTTATGGTGCAATAGAAGCGATATGCTAGAGCGTCGCTGTATTCATCATTCGCCGAGGTGCGTTCAGTTATATGCCTGAAAACTAGCGGGAGATTTGACATTTCGCGACCCATCCCCGCTATATTCCCTATATTTATACCGAAGTAATTCTGGTTGCCTGAGAGTAATCTACAAAGAGGGCGACCTGATGCGGAGTGTAGAGTTTCTAAAACACGAACATTTGTTATATAGCCACTAGCATCACGGTCAAATGTGTAATCCTTTTCTACAAGTTCCGCGAGAGAATATCTAGCGAAAGGTATCTGTAAATGCGTATCAAAACATCTAGATAATTCCTGAGATTGTAAGCCACTAAGTTCAATATCATTATCATAAAAAGGGACATTATCAATAGTTAAATTATATGTTTCAGGTCGCTGTAATGAGCGTGAGTTATATACGCCTTCTAGTCGGTTATTGCCTATACCGTTCGTTATTTCAACGTTTGTTGATTGTTTCTGAATGATAATATTTCTAAGCATTTTTCCACCTAAATATAATAATGTAGAGGTTTCTGTGCGCGTGAAGTCATTCGGCGCGACACCGCTAGGCTTTTCAATAGCAGGTAATTGAGAATCAATTGTTATAACATCTTCATAAGGTAGTTGCCAACCGACTGAGTTTATTTCTTGTAATACAGCATCCATTTCTGCTTCATAGTATAAATAATCAGTCATCATAAATACACTAGATTCTTGAATTATTGATTTTCCGTATTCACCGCCAAAATCTACTTCCTGAACGATGCGATGACCGTTTGTGTCTTCACTGAATTCAATTAAAAGAGCTACTTCTTGATTAATAGCGAATAGCGGTAATTTAACGCCTCTCATCATAGGGATTAAATCACTAAGTGGTAGAGAAAATTCAGGTGTTGTCGCGAGGGTTTCACCTATTTTAAGTCTATCAGGCATATCAATAAACTCAGAAGCAGTTCCTGGAGTTCTAATTTCTTTCTCATCTTTCATAGTAATAAAACCCTGAGTAGCTACTCCTAAACTAGCGGATACATCTTCGCCGTATTTCATAGCATCATTAACACCTTGAAGAGGTAATAAAATTTTATCACGGTATTCAGTTGAGTTAAGCATATTAGTTATAGTATTAAAATGACCTACAGCATCTAGAGAAGATATTTCACGACCGCCTATAGTTAAAACAGCCCGTTTAATAACCGATGCTATGCCCGTAGATATAGGGAGTGTTGAAGGGTTTGTCAATTCATTTTTAACTAGAACAATTGAAGATACACCGCCTGTCCCGCAAATTTTAGTAAAACCTTTTCCTGAATTAAAATCTATTGAAGTATAAGCGATTTTATTAGGGGGGTCAAGCCAGTTTATACCTGCTACTACAGTTGCTTCTACCTTCGCATCAGCACCCACCGCGTAATATCTTAAAATTGTTGTTTTAGTAGCGTTAGGGAGGCAGTTATTAGAAGCAGTCATTCTAAAGCCATTATATTTACCATTAACTTCTGTTGCTTGTCCTAATACAACTGAGCGGGGATTATAGACCGCACAAGCTTCACTATTCGCTTCTTTCTGACCGAATAAAATTAATTTTTTTTGAGCGTCGCTGAGAACACTCCCGTCGGGATTTGATAAAGCGGCGGCTTTTCCATCAAGTGTTAAAGTTCCTATATAACTTACAGCCTCCGCCGCTGTCCCGAATGCGCCTTGAGTAATAGCTGTCGGGTCCCAACTCGCAACCGTTCCTATGCGAATTCCGCCTAGACCCGCGTCAGAAAAGCCTCCTCCTGATGCTTTAAATCTTACCATCATTTTATTGTAGTATTTAGGAGTCGTGAGAGGGACATTCGCTCCTTGAGCCCCTATAAGAATTTTATCACACGAATAAAACGCAAAACTATTACCAGCAACATTAGTTTGTGCGAACGCGGGACTAAATGTATAGGTAGTCGTAGATATAGCAGTAATAACTGATATATTTTGAACTTTTTCAGTATTATAAATAAAATCGCCAACTTTAACTCCTAATTTTCCGTTAGCAGTCATATCAGCTGCCGCAAATGTTGCTACAGTTGTTGATATCGGACCAACCGTGTCTATTACACCATCAGTTCCTACAAGATATTGAAGTTGAGCTCCTGTAAATAATATAGAGTCGCAGGCTAAAGGTTTAATTACAGTTCCCGCATCTGTAGGCGTATTAGCAGCGCCAACATCTACTTGAACTCCTTTAGTGGTTGTTAAGGCGATGTTTAAACGAGAGTTAGAGTCTAGAATTCCTTTATTATCAAATACGAATTTTGCTGAATTCTGGTTAAAGTTAATAGGGTGTAAAATTTCTGATTGTATATTCATATCAGTAGGACGGCGGAGAGGTTTATTCATTAAAATTGAAGGCACGGACATTATTTATATATAATATAAATATAAATAATTTTGTGAATTTTTAAACTTTTATTTATTATTTTTTTCCATTTCTTGAATATTAGCTTGTAATTCTCTATTTTCTTGAGTGTAGGTCTTTGTTAATTTATATATAACAACTGTATTATTATCTAGTTTAGGTAAAGTAAAGTCATTATTAAAAATTGTTGTAGTAATCTCAGTAATAACGAAGGGATTTTCAACAGTCTTTGCTGTGCTGCCCCCCATCCCATAAGCATAATCATTAGATGTATAAGCCCTATTGACTACTGATAATACATTTTTAAGTTTCCCTTTATCACTTATATAATTTGTAGCGGGGATAATATTTGACTGTATTAACCAAAAAGGCGTAGATAATCTCAACGGGTTATTTGTTGCGACTATTAAACAACTTTCGGCATTCGTTGATGAATTTTGATTTTGAGATATATTTAAATCATATGAAGGTTTATATGCTATACTTCCTGCTACGGCGCCAGAAGCCGCGGGTGCTAGATAATCAACACCAAATGCGTAATTATAGGTTGTAATCAATTTCGCATTCGTTGTAATAGGACTAGGTCTTGAATAAGGATATTCAATAAAATTATTTGATTTTTCAGTAAATAGAGCCTCAGGACTACCTAAACCGAATATATCATCATATACAAATCCTAGGCGTGATAGTAAAGTAAATTTAAAATTATCTTCATCTATATCAATCGGGTCTGTAAAGTTATTTGTATTTATAAAATAGGTCTTTGCCTTTAAAATTGTTGCCCCCGAATATGCTTGATATAAAGGGGTGCTAATAACTGAACCCACCTGGTCGGTAGAGAACGGTGCTATAGGTAGAGCAGGTAATGTGGTAGTGCTTTCTGCTAATTGATTTAATGACCTATTAACATCAATTGACACTGTATCACCTAGAAAATACGGAAAATGAAAATCTTGAAAAGCGAACTTACCTAAATCTTCATCATAGGTTAAACTCGCATTAGGGGCTCCTAGTTGAATATAATTAACATAATTATTAGGTGCGTTTGCGACAGGCCATTGTGATGTTGATTTAGAAGTATTAATTGCTAGAGCCGCCGTATTTCTCATAAATGTAAAATCATAACCAAAATAATTATTAACTATTGCTGTTTCACTAAGGATTGATAGATTTTGTATTGCTATATATCTTGCTTTTATTTTTCTAGGAGGGGTTTGAATCGGTTGAACTCCGTCAGCGGGTAGAGGTAAATCCGAATATTGATTTCCAAAAAATGCTATTAAATAATTAGAAGGTAAAGTTTCTGTAAATACAGTAGGGTCATTCGTATTTCCTACTAGACAAATCATAATATTATTTTCTCTACAAAAATCTTGAACGGTTATAACAACATTATTCACTGTTATTTTATCCATAAAATAATATCCGTCAGTTATCATTTGTGCCGATAGTTTCTTATTATTCCAAGTTTCTTCATCATATCTCGCTTGATATCCTATTTTTTGTTCTATGCCCGTCGCCGCAGCATTAAATTCAGGGACTAGAGGTAATCCCCCGCCTCCCGTTCCGAATACATTTGTTGTAGATGTTTCATCATTATAACGCCCTACATCAAAATATACAGCCCAAGCTTTAGATTCACTCTTATAATCTCTTGTAGGATTTAATGCTATATATTCTTCAGTATTTCTTATAAAGTCATATATAGCTTTTATATTATATCCCTGAGGCGGGGTAATAAGTTCTTCATAACTATCGGGTAAAAATAAATTTTGACATTCAAAATTAGTTATTGTAATAGCCCCCCATTGCGTCAAATCGTCAGTCGCCATAATAACGGGTTGATTTATCAACTGATTCGCGGGTCTTGTTCCGCCAGGGGGATTTCTTTCATAAACACTAGTTAATGTATTTAATCTACTCCCGTATATATAACGAAAGGGTTTCTTATAATATAAATTATCATATAATGGATTATCATAAATTCCTATTAGATTTGTAGTCGGTGAGTAGGGTATTTTTGTATTTATAGCGTTCGCTGATGCTATTTTAATAAAGGCATTTGTTATTGAACCATTAGTAGTAGATTGACTTACTTTAAGCGGACTTCTTTGATTATAAAGTGATGTAGTTGCTAATAAATCATTATTAGGGTCATCTATTACTCCTGCGTGAAAGTCATCAGTTATTGTTCTAGCAATATTTTCAGGCGTTTCATATCCAAAAGGTATTTCAATATCGCAATCGCTTCTATCTAAATCATATAGTAATGATGCTGTCTGTAAATACGGCGGAACTGAACTTGCTGGTTGTCCTGCGGTCTTTAGCGGTGCTTTCACTAGATGTAATTTTACTCCTAGTTCTTTATTAGGTCCTGTTCTATCATTCCCCGTTGAATAAGGGTTATTAAAATAATGATGAGCCCCTTTAAATGTGTTGAAGTTCGTGCCGAAGACTGCTGCGTTATAAGGTAAATTTCCTTGCGGTAGTCGTATTGTTCCACTATTATCAGTTTCAATAGCATATCCAAAACTAGTTGAAGTTGTATCCGCTATTATTTTATAGGCATTATGAGGCATAGGCAAACAAAAGCGACTTCCCGTCGTTATATATTTTCCTATTTCAAGAGTTATTTTATTTGACGCAATATTTGTATCAATTTGTGTCGCAGGTATATCAATCATATTTCCGCCTATTCCCTTTGAATTAACCGCTACACTCGCTATTTCTATTTTATCTCCTGGTTCAAGTTGAATTCCGCCTCCTATTGTAGTTGTAAATGTATTTATATTATTTGAAGTGCTACTATTTTTCATATTACATTCTATTAATATTTCTTGTGAATTAATCATAATATTTATATTATATATAGATATTATTATTATTTTATCATTTATTAACTTTCTAATGTAGGGGCAATTAATTTAGTAGAAAATGTAGGTGCGGCAGGTGCGGATTCATCGCCCGATTTATTCCCCCCTTTAAATAGGTCCGTAAAATCTTTCCATAAATGCTCTCCAACATCAACAGCTCCGACAACTGCTCCAACACCCGTGGCTATCTGTAAAGGGACTCCAATAATTGCTCCTATTCCCGTTGCGTCTAGTAAAGTCAATGCCCCTTCAGCGGCTATATCACCAAAAGCTTCAGCACCGACTGTAGCCGCTCCTTCAATTAGTCCCTCACCAGCACCCGCAGCAGCATCTCCACCAACCGCAGCAGCATCACCAGCAGCATCAGCAGCAGCATCACCAGCAGCATCACCAGCATCAGCAGCAGCATCGCCACCACCTTCTTCAGCATCTGGATTTGCCCTTTTCGCTCTATAATCTATTTCATCTTGTGCTTGAACCGCATCAACGGGGTCTTCAGTTTGAATAAGGCGTTGCTTCAACTGCGTGTCAGATATATCACCAAATGTTGTCGTGGAGTCAGCCTCATTTAATCCACCAGCATTCTCAAACGAGAAAGGATTTTCGTCCAACGGCTCTGCGGGTTCTGCTGTGGGTTCTGCTGCGGGTTCTGCCCCTGGTTCTGCTTCGGGTTCTGCTTCGGGTTCTGCTTGAGTTGAGCGTGTATTTTGTCTAGTATTTTGAGCGTTTCTTAATTTTGCTCGTTGAATAGATGTAAATCTACTAGTTATTCTTTTATCTAGTCCTTCAAGTCCGCCCTCTGTGCCTTTGAATGCGTCAGAATAATCTGCTACTTTTGATGCTATACCCTCTATACCTTTCTTCGCGAATGCTATTCCACCTTCAATAGTCGCATCTTTAACTAAATCAATACCCGTTCCCATCGCATCTTTAATTAAATTTCCTTGTTCGTTGGCTTTATTGAAAGCACTAACCCCTTGTTTAACTTTATCGTAATTTTGAATTTTATCCATTGCTCTATTTTGTAAATTTTGTCTGGCTCCCTCTAGTTGTGAATAATCATATTGTTTTCTACTCATTTTATATAAAATATATATATATTTTATATTTACTAATTATAAACAAACTTCTTTTTTCGGTTCATTCATTACTACTTCTTTATATGACCTTAATTTGCGTTTATAGTGAATTTTATTATAATCTTTATTCTTAATAACACATCGTGAAAATGTCGGTGGTATTTGTTTTATTACATAGGCTTTTTTTTCATCATCTATTTTCTCCATAACCCATTGTCTTACTATATCTTTTTCTAATTTATAACCTAATGCTCTCCAAATAAAATCAAACATATGTATATATATATATAGAAGAAATATTTTCTATATATATTTAAAATTTTAAATATTATTAGCGTTTATAAAGGGCGTCTGACATATTAATAGTCAATCACAATATATACAAACATTTAATTTTTAAGTATTTTAAATATTTATATATATATATGGATACAACTCAAGTCGCCGAATGTTCTGGTATATCAGTCCTACTTGCTATATTGCCTACTATAGGTTTAATAATCAGCGAAATACTCCCTTATGTCGGGAAACATAAAAAATGTAATGGTCTATTACAAACAGCGATATGTGCTATTAAACATTTAATTAGTAAAGAACCCTGTAGTGTAGAAGAAATTCAAGAAGCGATTGAAAGATTCACGCCTAATAATTCACCTAGAGTTATAAATAGTAATGAAGCAGGTCAAACTCCCAATAATTCACCAGTTGATATAATTGATGTTTAAAAATATTTAATATATTCTTTCATACTAGTTATTTTCATTGCTCTGTAATCATATTCACTATCAAAATTTTTGAAGGCACGGGGGGGATTTGACCTTAAATTTAAATAGAGAAATCCGTAGTCTGCTTCTGTAGCGTCAATAAACATAGTTATTAATCTGTCGCGATATATACCGCCGACTTCCTCATTTATTTTCTCTAGTTCTTTTAAATTCGGGACTCTAAATATAACCATATAACCAGCATTAACACGAATAACCGAAGATAAAGCCCGCCACGATTGAACTGAAAATATTAAATTAGTGTTATAATGTCTATAACGTGATGAAAATTTATTAATTAATGCTCCTTGATTTTTACTTATTGTTCCTACGGCATCATCAATAACAATTAGGACTTTATCCATCTCTTCATTATTTTTCTCTCTCTGTTTTTCTAAAATCTCTTCTAGAAATTCATCTTTATATTCATCAAATGTAATAAAATGCTCTCTTATAAATCTACAACTATCATCTAGATTTACTGATGGACTGAAGAAATAGACTTCTTCAAAGGCGTTTTCTTTACCACCGAAACAATCTTCATTTAAAATTAAATTATTAATAAAGCAGGTCTTCCCGCAATTTGTTGCTCCCATCAATATCATATTAAATCCTCTATTCCTCGTAATTCTAGGTAATATAGGATTGCGGTCTATATCTTCATCAACTAGGACATCTTGTAGTGGTAATATAGGGATAGGTTTAAATTTTTCGGTTGTATTCTTAACTGCTTCAGTTTTTTCAGTGTCGTCTTCCTTATTCATTATAATATTAATATATATTATTATTATTATAATTAAATCATTAACAATTGAAAAAATCATTATACGAGCAGTCCTTAACATACATTCCCCTTACATTTGACCGACTAATCATTGACCTAGGTTTATTCTTTTTCTTCTCTCTGTATTTTTTTAATTCTAACGCATCTAAATCTGCTTGTTTCTTCCTCTGTCGTGCTATTTGTTTTTCTTGTAATAGTTTAATTTTTTTACTATTATATTTATCCATATGTCTTTCAAAATCATTAAAATTCATACCGACAGGCATATTTGATATACTAGGTTTTGCTATAACAGGTTTCGGTTTATTAATAATCGGTGTAGGTTTATATTCAGGGTCGGCGAGTTTATTAGCTACAATCTCATCTATCTCAGCATCTTCTGCTTTATTAGTGTGATATCTCTCGCGGTTTTTCGCCCGTTTTCGCTCGGCGGTATCTAGTTTCTTTTGAATTTTTGCTAGTCGCTTTTCCTCGTCCCGAATTTTTTTCCTTTCTGCTTTATTCTTTATAGCCTTTAATCGTGCTTTCTCTAAATGTGGATAGGTCCTTTTTACTAGTTTAGGTGCGTTTTTTAATACAACCTCTGGTGCTATTTTTTTCGGTTCTTTACTAATCTTTAATTTAATTTCTTTAAACATTTCTTTTTGTGGTCTTGTTGTTTCTTTACTAGATAAATCAACTTCGCCGTCGCTGTCATTCGCGTTCGCTAGTGCTTCTTTCTCCTCAATTTCTTCAATTAGTTGTCTATTTACTTCGGGCATCAAATCATCATCGCTCATTATATAGTATATATATATATAATATATTCTGCCGTTTTAAGTCATTTTCTATACATTTCTATTGATTTCAAACTTGAGATATAACTCCCGTATTAAACTGCCAACGTCCGTCCATATATTGATTTGTTTTACATTTTAATCTACTTAATTCCGCAGGTGATACTACCCAATTTGATATCTCCTCGTCTTCTTGCTCGTCATTAAAATCAGTAGAATATACTTTATATTGTTCGTTTAATATCCCACTAATCCGTCCGTCAAATTTAGATACTATATATCTTGTTTTTAATGTTTTACCACCTTGAATAGTATCGTAGTCATATGCTATACACCATTTATGATTGCCCCCTAGTTTTCTCATATTATTCATTGATACGTGCGGGACATATAGTGTTATGCGTTCGTCATCGCTACCTAGTCCTCTTATCATATTTACATCATCGGGCATAGTCTCCCAAAAATCATATACACCTAGTCTTTTACCATCAATCTTTAAACCGCACCCTCCTCCCTCGTGAGTGTGGCGTTTTCTTTTTTTTTTATCTTTAAAGACCTTACCGCAATCATAGCAGGTTCTCTCGCATAGAGTTAAATCTATTTTATTATTTTCAAACTTAGCCCATTGTTTTGAATAAAATGAATCAGGGTCTTCAAGATGTTCTTTCAGTCTTTTACAGGTCTGATAATGATTAATTGATAAATATTCAATAGATTTATTACAATTTACATTTATATTTAATTCTTTTAGTCTTTCTTTATTATAAAACGCCTCATTACCGCATTGACTATGACAACACGGAAAATGAATACTACCATCTTGATTTATCCAATCTTTATCTTTAATAATTAATTCTAGTTTTTCACACATTCGTCTATTAATTTTTGTCTGACTTACTTTCGGCATTTTTTAATATATAATAACATAATAAATACTGAATTCAAACGTATCAAATTTATTTTAAATTAATTTAAATACAAATCTAATAAATAAAGAGTGAAAATGATAGTATAGAGTAGTTATACATAAAAAAGTATTGTCTTATTTTCGTAGTTTTAAAGGTGTTTTATCCTTATTATCTTTTTATGTAATTCACTGAATAGCATTAATAGAGCATACTTTCAAAATACAGAGTTTCGGGGTGTCTTTAAAATCTTTCTTATACCTTTTCTTTTCTCAGTTATTTTCTTATAACACTCTTTCTTTTATGTATTCCTTTTTATTACACTCTCTCTACAAGAAAAATAAAGATATTAATATCTTTATTTTATTATTAATCTTAATTAGTCCTTTAATCTTTTTATAAGGGTTGTTAGTCTTTTTCTAAGGGTTCTATTTATTTAAAATTTATATTAATTAAAATAGTTATATATACTATATGACTACTGAATTATCATTAGC
>TARA_R110000744_G_scaffold56217_10_pt1 | contig 12091 bp, 9 predicted proteins | sample TARA_R110000744 | Tara Oceans TARA_R110000744 (sample SAMEA4398083) | marine metagenome | biome: Polar Biome; feature: [DCM] deep chlorophyll maximum layer (ENVO:01000326); material: water (ENVO:00002006), including particulate matter (ENVO:01000060) such as... | depth 36 m | reverse complement strand
TTGCTGAAAATCGTATGCTAGAAGCGCAAGCCTTGCTCAACGAAGGGTTAGCAGACTCACCCGAGCTTCACGATTTACGCTTAATGCTCGCCAGATTACTTGCTCAACAAAACCAACAAGCTAAAGCGTTAACCCTATTGTTGGAAGTCTCGCCTTCTTTGGTACTGCACAGTGATTACTATGCATACCGGGGAGCGCTAGCACAACAGACTGAACACTATGCTCAAGCACAACAAGATTATCAAAGACTCGTCAATGCTGAACCACTCAAGGCTAAGTGGTGGTTAGGATTAGGCATCGCCCAGGACAGCGCAGGTGAAAATAAACAAGCGTTAATCAGTTATCAAAAAGCAGACGACGAGCAACAGTTGTCACCGCAAGTGATTACGTTTGTACGTCAACGATTGAAAGAATTGGTTGGAATAGAATGAAGCCTAAAGCCAAAATTCGCTTAGGGGATCTTCTTGTACAAGAAGGGATTATTAGCGAAGAACAATTGATGCAGACCCTTTCTGCACAAAAGCAAAGTGGCCGTAAGTTAGGTTACATGCTGATTGAACTTGGCTTTATGACCGAGCATCAGCTTCTTACCTTTTTGTCTCAGCATTTGGGTGTGCCACTAATCGATGTAACTCAATATCGTGTGTCGGTAGAAGCGGTGTTGCTGCTACCAGAGGTTCAGGCGCGACGTTACAGAGCGTTGGTGCTTGACGATAAGGGCGATCATCTACTGGTCGGCATGAGCGATCCTGCTGATTTGGCCGCGCTTGATATTTTATCTGGCGTTCTACCTAAACCCGTTAAAGTCGCTGTTGTTAGTGACGCGCAATTGTTCCAAGCGTACGATCGTTTTTACCGTAGAACGGAAGATATTGCTTCTTTCGCCCAAGAGTTAGCGGAAGAATACCAAGATGATGCAGAGTTTGATTTCGATACAGGCGTTGACAATGAGCAAGACACTGCCGTAGCCCGTTTATTGCAATCGATTTTTGAAGATGCGCTACAAACCAAAGCGTCAGATATCCATATCGAGCCAGACAGCGAGATGTTACGTATTCGCTTAAGGGTTGATGGCGTGCTGCAAGAAAACATTATCAAGGAAAAGAACATAGCCTCAGCTTTAGTTTTAAGGTTAAAGCTGATGTCTGGGCTGGATATTTCGGAGAAACGCCTTCCACAGGATGGGCGGACGAATATGCGTATCAAGGGCCACTCCATCGATGTGCGGGTCTCTACTATGCCGGTACAAAATGGTGAATCAGTGGTGATGCGATTGCTCGACCAGTCAGCTGGTGTACTGTCTCTCGAGCAAACTGGTATGCCAGCGGCCTTACTAAAACGCTTTCGTGTACTATTGAAACGCCCCCACGGTATGATTTTGGTTACCGGACCCACAGGCTCTGGTAAAACAACCACCCTTTACGGCGCGTTAAGTGAGTTAAATCAGCCTTCTGCTAAAATTATTACAGTCGAAGACCCAGTCGAGTACCGCTTACCACGCATCAACCAAGTGCAGACCAATAGTAAGATTGGCTTGAATTTCTCCAATGTTTTACGCACAACGCTAAGGCAAGATCCTGACATCATCATGGTGGGGGAAATGCGAGACCAAGAAACGGCGGAAATTGGTCTTCGAGGCGCTTTAACGGGTCACTTAGTGTTATCAACTTTGCATACTAATGATGCTATCAGCAGTGCGGTACGTTTGCTCGATATGGGGGCCCCAGGGTATTTAGTGGCGAGTTCTTTACGCGCTGTTATCGCCCAGCGCTTGGTGCGTAAAGTCTGTGAAAGCTGCAGTGAGGCATATCAACCCACACGTGAAGAATCATTGTGGTTGAAAAGTATCGACTCTCAAGTGGCCAACGTGACGTTCCGCCGCGGCCGTGGCTGTCAAACCTGCAACAATACAGGCTATCGTGGTCGAGTAGGTGTGTTCGAGTTATTAGAAATGACAGAGAGCATGATGAATGCATTGAAAACGAATGACTCCGTTCAGTTTGGCCAAGCTGCACTTCACAGCCCTGGCTTCGTGCCTTTAGCAAAAGTCGCATTAACGTATGCCAAAATGGGCATCACCACAGTTGATGAAGTATTGAAACTGATTGAAATGGTGGCTGATGAGCAAGCTCGCGCGACAGAGTCTGAGTCAGGGGAAGAGCCAGAAGAAAACAATGAACTTGAAATGACAAACATTCAATCCAGCCAAACCGTATCGCCTGGGGGTAATGCAGAGTCTGGGGCTGTGCCAACTTCAGGGACTAGTCGTGCGCAAAATATACCAACTTCATCAAGTGGCGAGTTTTCATTCGAGCTAGAGCCTCGCGACAATGGCCCAGGTAGTAATAATGGCTAATTTCACCTACAAAGCCCGTAACGCCAGCGGTGAACTCGCCTCAGGCAGCCTAGAAGCGAGTGATGCCTCCAGTGTGGCGCAAATTTTACTTGGCCGAAAATTCACTCCAATTGAAATAAAAGAAGTAAGTGATTCTGCTAACGTGTCTCTGGATTTATCCATATTCACTCCGAACATTAAACTTGAGGATTTGGTTATTTTCTCGCGCCAAATGTATTCGCTGACCAAATCTGGCATACCGATCATTCGCTCAGTGAAGGGCTTGGCAGAGACCTCGAACAGTGAACGCATGACAAAAATTTTGAACGATGTGTGTGACCAGTTAGAGCGAGGACGCACGCTATCTTCAGCCCTGCATCGGCATAACAAAGTTTTCGGTCAGTTATTTGTTAGCATCGTGCACGTTGGGGAAAATACCGGTAGGCTGGATGAAGCCTTCTTGCAATTGTCAGACTATATGGAGCGCGAACAAGAAACCAGAAAACAAATCAAAGCGGCTACTCGTTACCCAACATTTGTTATTTTGGCTGTCGTCGCCGCTCTAATTATTATGAATATATTTGTGATACCAGTCTTCGCCAATATGTTCTCTAGCTTTGGTGCTGAGCTGCCATTAATGACCCGCGTATTATTATCCACCTCAGATTTTTTCATTACAAAGTGGCCGCATATGTTGATAGGCATTATCGTGGCAATATATTTGGTTTCTAGGTACATCAATACGCCCAAAGGGCGCTATAACTGGGACCGAGCCAAGCTGCGTTTACCTATTGTCGGGGGCATATTCGAGCGCACTTTACTCAGTCGTTTTGCCCGCAGCTTTTCTATGATGTTGCGCTCCGGCGTTCCATTAACCACTGCCCTAAATTTAGTTGCAGATGCGGTCAGTAATGCTTTCATGGCTGATAGGATCGTGAAAATGCGCAAAAACATCGAAAAAGGTGAAAGCCTTTCACGGGTAGCAAGCTCAAGTAAAATGTTTACTCCTTTGGTGCTACAGATGATCAATGTAGGTGAAGAAACAGGCCGAGTAGATGAACTGCTCGGCGAAGCCGCCGAGTTTTACGAGCGTGAAGTGGATTATGATTTGAAGAGCCTGACCTCTAAAATCGAGCCTATTCTTATCATGGTCGTTGCCGCTATGGTGCTGGTACTGGCCTTAGGCATCTTTACACCCATGTGGAACATGATGGGAGCGATACAAGGTTAAGCTATGCGCAGAAATGAAGCCTCTGATGAACGAGAACGTAGCCTCTTTAGCAATTTGATTGTCGTGGTCGTGTTCACCTCGCTTATCTTGGGGTTTATCGTTTATTTCAATGACAGCAGTCCAAGTATTCGCAAGGTAGCGCTGCAGAACTTAGTAGAGCAGTTCACTAAAAGTACTTTGAATGCGCATTGGCAGTGGCAAAATGAGGGTAGGCCTAGCAGTATTTTGTTGATTGAGTACGATACGCAGGGTAATGAAACAGGTAGACACCCTCTGGCGATGAGCCATCTGGGTTGGCCTAGATTAGAACCAACAAGCATGGGGTGCGCGGCTTTATGGCGAGACGTACTGGATACAGAACTAGAAGTTGAAGGGTTCAAAATGTACGCTGAATTTTATGATGGCGTGCAAATAAACAATAATGCTCTGTCATCAATCTGTCGATACAGATTATCAACAGGGCCTTATTTTGAGTACAAAGTGTATACGGGACAGGTTTCCAAAATAATAAGTTAACCTAATGGGTAAAGAAATATGACGAAATTAGCTAAATCACAGCGCCAAACCTTTTCAATGCTTAACGCTCAGCGCCAGCAAGGGTTTACCTTAATTGAGTTGGTTATAGTCGTGGTTATTTTAGGTCTATTAGCTGCTACTGCCTTACCACGCTTACTTGATGTGACTGAAGAGGCTGAAGATGCCACTGTTGAAGGCGTAGCAGGTGGCTATGCAACAGGTGTTGGCTTAGTGCGAGCTCAATGGGAAATTGAAGGGCGGCCGAAGGAGAACTTTGCAACGAACCTGAGTTTTGTGACTATCGACGATATTCGAATCGGCGTTGATCAGGACACTGGATACCCCACAGGACAACTTGATACCGACAGCAGTACCGAAGATACTCAGATAAGTTTGTTAGATTGTGAAAGTATTTTTAATTTAATCATGCAAAGCGCGCCGACAATTTCATCTGATTGGAATGAGCGCCCGTTTGATGACCACCGCTATTTTACTCGCCAAAGCGAAGGAAATGGTTCTGGGGGAAATGATCTTTGTTATTATTATTTAACCCAAACGATAAAGAACGATACCAATGAGCCTGTTGACAACACGGCTGGTAATGGTTTTATATACGATCCGCGCATCGGGCAAGTGATTGTTTTTAGTAATAATTAGTCAATAATTTGACACGCTACCATTTGCTAATGGCCTAGGCCAACTCAAGTGGTTAAAATAAAAAAGTTTAGATTTTCATATTTAGCAAGTGGGAGAAACATTATGCAAAGCAGCAAACAACAGGGTGGTTTTACTCTAATAGAATTGATCATTGTTATCGTTATTTTAGGCATTCTAGCGGTAACCGCTGCACCTAAGTTTCTCGATATTCAAGGAGATGCTCGCGCTTCAGTAGTGAGTGGAATGGAAGGTGCAATGAAATCAGCTAGCGACATTATTCATGCTAAATCATTACTAAATGGTACTAATTCATCTGCCGCGGCGACAATAACACTTGCGAATACTCAAACAATTGAGACTGACTACGGTTATGCGCGCCACGACTGGGAAAGTGCGTGGGATGAAATGCTAGATGCCACTGTTACTGTTCGCACTAGTGGATCATGCGTGACCGAGTTTTGTGTCGATGAGTCTCAGGATATTGGTACTGACTTAACTGCAGATGGTTTCACTACGTTACCGAATCAAAGCACTATCGCATTGATTGTTTATCCTAATGGTACAACTAATACCGGTGCTTGTTACGCATATTACATTCATGATGAAGCGGCCACGGCAGAAGGCTCTGAGCCTGTTATCGGAAGTATCACTACCGGTTGTTAGGTATAACGAGCCAAGGCTGCTGGGCAGATATTCCTTAGCTCAGTATTTTGTCTCCGGCGTTACCGTTTATGGAGTGAAATGAATGAGAACCGTGCGTAGCAAAAACACATCAACTGTTATTGCTACGCATCGTGGTTTTACACTTGTTGAGCTTGTTGTCGTGATCCTTATCATTGGTGTACTTGCAGTGTCTGCTGCAAGCCGGTTTGATAGTACCGGATACGCCGAATACAGCTACCAGTCTCGTTTACTATCAGCTTTGCGAGCAATGCAGCAACGAGCCATGCAAGACACTCGAGCAGATTATTGCTTTCAAATTAACTTTAATACTACCAATCCTAGCTATGGGCCGCCCACGCTTAGCTATCGCAATAATACCCCTGCTGAACATACTGCGACTTGCGCAACTACCATTAATTACGCCACACCTGAATTCCTGCGCACCAGCAGTGGTGAAATCGCTGCTGACGGTATTGGCATGAACACGTTAGACACAGGAAATGGTGCATTTAATTGGATACGATTTGATAGCCTAGGTCGCCCATTGACAAGTGCTGGTAGTTGCCAAGCCACTTGCCGCATAACCTTCCAAGGAACGCAATCCCCGGCCGTTTGCGTAGAAAGCGAAGGGTATATCCGTGAGTGTTAAACGATCCACTACCCAGCTCAGGCTGAACGTAGGTTTTACGCTAATAGAACTCGTAATAGGCATGTTGGTTTTCGCTATCGCGATGACGTTCTTTATCGGTCTCATTGTTCCCCAAACTACCCGTAGTATTGATCCTATATTTCAAGTCAGGGCGACGGAGCTTGCCCAGTCACTTATCAACGAAATCAGCAGTAAGTCCTTCGATGAGCATTCCAGTCGTAATGCCAGTGAACGATGCGGAGATGGAACAGCTCCAGCCTGTACGCTGCCAAATGCCCTAGGCCCAGACAGTGAAAGCAGAAGTGCGTATAACGATGTGGATGACTTTGAGGGTCTAGATGAAAGAGACGGCAATATTCTTAGTGCAACAGGCAGCACAATAGGTATCAATGGGCGTAACTTATATCAGGGATTTCGGGCCAGCGTTTCGGTCTTTTACGATGCTGATTTAGACGGATCAAACGATGGTGCTGTGGGTGCAGCAAAACTGATCACCGTAAGGGTAACCACCCCTAGCAGCGAGGAGGTTGTTTTTTCGACCTATAGGTACAACTACTGATGGCCTCACGTCATGCGTTACACTTACAAAAAGGCTTTACCTTGGTTGAGCTGGTCACAGTGATTATTGTGCTGGGTATTGTGTCTATTGGTGTCACCAGTTTTATTCGCTCTGGTGTGCAGATTTTCAATGATGTGAGCGAGCGAGACGAACTGTTAAGTCAAAGTCGTTTTGTCATTGAGCGCTTAAATAGAGAGTTGCGCAGTTCTGTACCTAATAGTGCTCGCGTCAAACTAGAAAATGGCGCCCAGTGTATAGAGTTTGTGCCTACAATATGGGCTACTTATTACACGCGCTTACCATTGGCGCCCTCTACAGAGCGAACAGTAAACACGGTAGAATTGGGCGATGTTAATAACCAGTTTTCAATCGCAAATGGCGATATGGCAATTGTCTATCCAACCGATAGCAATGATGTTTATGACGTTAATGAAAGCAAACGGCGTACAATTTTATCCTGCACTGACAGCGGTGATGGTGATTGCACTACAAATGATAGCGCTGAGCATTTAGCCGCCTTAACCGTCGATGGTGCATTTGCCGATGTGTCTCCTGCCTCACGATTATACATAGTGCGAAATGCCGTAAGTTACTGCATACGTGGAGGGAGCATGTTTAGACATCAAGCGTCGATAGTGCAGAGTCAGACAACGTTTACTTCGGGCGGCACCTTAATGGCTGAAAATATCGTCAATGATCTCGCCAATTCGGAGCTGCCATTCACCGTACAAAATGCCACCTTGAATCGAAATAGCTTAATACAAGTCTTGCTCGCGTTTGAGCTAAACGATGAAATAATCAATCTTAGTAGTGATATTCATGTGCCCAATGTCCCATAAACGTCTTTGCGTTGAGCAACATCGCGGCCTAAGAAAACAGCGCGGTAGCATGTTGGTTATCGCGCTGTTTATCATCATCGTTTTGGCGATTTTGGGTTTAGCTATGCTTAGAATGCTAGCGGCCTCTGCCGATAGTGTTGTCAGTGAAGTGTACGGTCAAAGAGCGTTAAACGCGGCAAGAGCAGGCGTAGAGCGCTCTATTGCTGCAGCGTTTCCTGTCGTTGGGGCAAGTAATTGCATGGCCTCTGATAATTTTACCTTCACCAGTACCCCAGGCCTTTCTAACTGCGGATATCAAAGCAGTTGTTCCGTGGTCTCGGTTGTAGACGATGGTGACAGCTACCAATATTTTAGGTTTACTGCTCAAGGGCAATGCATTGCAGGTGACACTGTGGTCAGTCGCAACGTATCGGTTGACGGGATCCAGTAATGAAAGGGATAAAAGCGATAAGAGCGATCCAAACCCTTAGAGGCTACTTAAGTTCAATCATTTTGCTCTTGCTTTTAAATGTACTCTGCTGTTCGCAGGTACTCGCCGACACGCTATGCTCAGACACCGAAACATCACGTGCTCGCGGGGAGTTAGTTGATTCCGGCGGGGCAAATGGTGAATATGCCAATAATGAGCGCTGTGGGTTTACTATTCGTGCTCCTCAGGGAGGGGCTATTACCCTCAGCTTTTCTGATTTTAATTACGAAGAAAACTATGACTATTTTTCTGTATATGATGGTGAAAATGTCAGTACGCCACTTTTAGGAACTTTCAGTGGCTCAAACCTTCCGTCTGCATTGGTTGCTACATCAGGCTCCATGTTTATTGCGCATAGCACCGATGCCTCAATTGTAAGGCAAGGCCTAAGGGCTACTTGGTCCATCAGTAGTAATAGTTGTAGTACCGAAACCTTCAATATGGCTGATAACTTTCCATCTGCCAGCTACAGTGCTTCTTCAGGCTCTGCGCCTTGGAGCTCAGATTGGCTAGAGGCTGGAGAGTCTGATGGCCCCTCTTCGGGTTATTTGCGCGTCAATAACTCACTTTGTTCTGCTGGAAACTGTTTGCGCTTAGGGGTTGTCGCATCTGAAAACCCGCGTTCTTATGGCGCGCGATTCGTGTACCGAAGGTTGGACTTATCAGATGCCGTTACTGCTCAACTTAACTTTAATTACAGTGTCGGTCATAATGCAGGGGAATCTTTAGTAAGGCTTGGTATCTCTACCGATGGTGGCAGTACTTGGAGGAACTTAAGAGATTACACAGTCACCGCCAGCAATTTTTCTCGTACAGCGCAAAGTTTCGATATTAGCGAATTTATTGGCAGTAATGTTGCCATTGGGTTCCAAGTCAGCGGGCAAAACTCTCGATCTGGTTTTTATGTCGATGATATTAATGTCAGTGCGGCAAAGGAGGAGGTTTGTGACGGCCCGGCGATAGCCTTTTACCAGTTCGAGCAAGAAGAATGGGCGACCGCTAATAGCGTCATTGATTCTTCAGTGTCTGGATATGATGCATCTCCACTGGGAGATGCCTTTCCTACCTTCCCCAGTGCTCAAAAATCCTGTCAGGTGATGAGTGTACCGAAAAACACCGATGCCAATATTAGCGCGGGCATAGATACTGAGCTTCGAGTAGATACTGACATTGGTGACAAGGGCACAATCTCTTTTTGGTATCGCAGTGCATTGGCGTGGAGTAGTGGGACGGGGAGGCAGCTTTTCGATGCCTCGACTTGGGTAGGGAATGCAAACTCTAAATATTTTAATCTTAGCCTACGCAATGGTACCTTACGTTTTGGCCTTGAAGATATTACCGATGATGACGCTGCTACCAGTGTAAGTGGATTAACCTTTGCCGCTTATGAGTGGGTGCATATCGCAGTGATCTATGATTACAGCAAAGATAACGCTGAAATTTTTATCAACGGCAGTCAAGCCAGCCAAACATCCGCTCTAGGACTCAACGGCAGCATGCCAGTGCTTGACACTTTATACATAGGAGATAATCGCAGTCTGTATAATTTTGCTGATTCGCCCGCTAACTCAGCGGACGGTGAATTCGATGACGTACGAATCTACGACTACGCGCAAAGTCAGAGTCAGGTCAATACAGATCTAAACAACGTTTCCCCCTGTGCTGCGGCTCCTGTTGCGATTTATGAGTTTGAGCAAGTAGAGTTTAATGGTAGTCAAAGCATATTAGATAGCACAAGTAACCAGCGCCATGCATCTCCTTTGGGGGATGTGCTTTCTGTGTTATCAACGGCGCAGGTTTCCTGTCGATATGCGGACGTACCAATGAACACAGCTGCAGCGGTAATAGATACTATTGATAGCGGGTTTTCACCGAATGATATTGGCCAAGCAGGGACGATATCCTTTTGGTATCGAAGCAATGAAGATTGGTCGAGTGACAATGCACGTCAGTTGTTCGATGCTTCTACCGATGCCGGAAACTCAAATTCCACTGCGAAGTATTTTTACTTAAGCCTACGTGCATCCACTTTGTATTTTGGTTTAGAGGATATCGACGATAGGGACGCAGAAGCCACTGTTTCTGGACTTAATTTCTCCGCTGGTGAGTGGGTGCATGTAGCCGTTAGCTATGATTATGCGGCAAAAACAGCTGTTATTCATATTAATGGGGCTGAGGCGGGCCGGTCGAATAGTTTAAATGTAAATAATAGCATCGCCCAATTTAACACTTTGTATTTTGGTGATAACCGCTCGGACTATATTGTGACGAACATGACAGCGAACTCGGCCAACGGCCAGTTTGATAATATTCGAGTTAATGCTTATGTGCAAAACAGCGCAGAGATTTCCCAAGACATGAACGCTATCGCCACATGCCAAGCTATTAATCATTATCAATTGGAGCATGACGGTCAAGGATTAACCTGTGAGGCAGAAAACATATCTATAAAAGCCTGTGCAGATGAGAATTGCACTCAATTGTATACAGAAACGAGCAGTGTACAGTTAGCACCAGATAGTTGGGGGGCTGGGAACCCGTTAGTGTTTACTGGCGAAATTATCAATACACCTCTGGCAGTGTTAGAGCCCGAAACCGCTACGTTTGACATAGTTCGTGCCAATCCAGCTGCGCCTTTGCGCTGCTTAAATACCGGATCAGGCATAGCAGACTGCGACATCAATTTTGTCGATGCCGGCTTTGAGTTTATCGGCGAGACAGTGACTGATAAATTTTTGCCTGATCAATTGTCACAAGCCAATTTTGTTGGGGCAAATTTGCGCGCAGTTCAAAACGATAACGGCGTATGTAAGGCATTATTACAAGGGCAGCAAGATGTCACTTTGGGGGTGAACTGTGTTTCGCCAAATCGTTGCTTAACTGATTTCAGTGGTATCGATGTGAGTGCTTCACCAGATGGTGAATCCACAGGTATTGTCTCTCTTACTTTTGACGCTGACGGTGTGGCCACATTAGAGGCGTTTAATTACGCAGATGCAGGGCGGGTGGGGCTGCGAGTCGCTGCTGAAATAGATGGGGTGTCAATTACCTCAGGTGATACCAGTGTAGATATTGTCCCTACAAAATTAACCTTGGCGGTTGCGCCGCCAGCTCTCATTTATACTGACACTGATTTCAATACTTATCCGTCAAGCGCGGATACAGACGTTTACCCTGCAGGCGAAGAGTTTACCTTAAATATTACCGCCTATGGGGTCTTAGGGGATATTCCAATGCCCAATTATCAGCCCAGCGAATTGCAAATAGCGGTTGAGCGCATGTTGCCTTTTGAATCAAATGCAGCCGAAGGTACATTAGTCTTCGGGGACGGCGCCAGCGTGATGAGTAATGCAATTAAACAGTTTGCAGACACGCCTGCATTAACCTTCGTTACGGGGGAATACAATTATCAGGCAACCTACAGTGAAGTGGGTGTTATTCGCCTAGATGTTCAGGATAGCGACTACCTGAGTGATAACAACAACCCAACAAGTGTCATCAGTAGTCAAGATCCTATTACTCTGGGGGAGTTCACCCCAGCTTACTTTGACATTCAGATATTAACCGCGCCAGAGTTGGTCAATCAATGTGGTAACTTCACTTATATGGGTCAACCGATTTCTTTTTCGCCGAGCACTCAAGTTGAATTAATTGCTATGAGTGCCCTAGGTGAAGTAACTAAAAATTTCATCAATGGCTATTGGCGTTATAGTCCAGATACCGCAGCAGCTGTAGTGATAGAAGATGCGTCAATTCATGCTGGCGCGAGCCCAGCTGTGACGCGCATTACCGGTGCAGCTTCGGCCACAATCACCGCACCTAGTGCGTTCACTGGCATCACCTTAATAGACGTGCTGGATGGTACATATACTTATGAAAAAACCACCACGGATTTTGTCGCTTATCCTTTGCTAGAGCCTTTTGTCGCCGCTGTGGACATGACGTTTCTAGCAACTTTTTTAAGCGCGGATAATAACGTGTGTTATCAAAGCGATTACCCGATTTCAGGATGTGAAGAATTTAGCATTAGTGCTGCAACAGGCAGTGATATTACAGGAGTAGACGTCAATGTCCGCCACGGGCGTTTGGCGCTTGGGCCTAACTTCGGCCCTGAAACAGATTTCCTGATCCCCCCAGTAAGCGCAGAGCATTATCTAAATGGTCGCTGGCAGT
>TARA_R110000744_G_scaffold104945_4_pt1 | contig 12095 bp, 18 predicted proteins | sample TARA_R110000744 | Tara Oceans TARA_R110000744 (sample SAMEA4398083) | marine metagenome | biome: Polar Biome; feature: [DCM] deep chlorophyll maximum layer (ENVO:01000326); material: water (ENVO:00002006), including particulate matter (ENVO:01000060) such as... | depth 36 m | reverse complement strand
TGACGAGCACGCCTTCAAGCTACACGCGCTGCTGAAGACAGGCGGTGCGATGACAGGCCCCATCACCACGAACTCAACCTTCGATGGCAGGGATGTGGCCGTAGACGGGACGAAGCTCGATGGCATCGAGACTGGGGCAGACGTCTCGCTGAAGGATGCGGACCAGGCCCTGAGCGCGAACCGCAGCATCACGAACGGCGGGAACGCATCGTACCTCTACACGCTCCTGACTGACACCACGGGCGCGACGAAGACGGCCAGCCACATCTGTCAGCCGAGCATCCCCAGGCACGTCATCAACGCGGGAATCACGGGCGGTGAAGGAACCACGCTGAACGTCGTCCACGACACGATCGACCTCACGTTCAGCGCGGGTGCCGACCTCAGGATCAACACTGACCAGGGTGTGGCAGGCGACGTGGTCACAAGCGGTGGGCCTAACCTCCCGCCGATCTATGCTCCCGGCATCGTTCATTCAGCGACAGCTCCTGACACGTCACAGCTCTGGTACCACACGACCGACGACATCCTCTATGCGTACGACACGTCGCGCACGAAGTGGCTATCGGTGCATGAGGAGCAGTATCACTTCGCCATCTCGTCGACGTCAACGGGGAACCACATCCTCAGGCAGGAAGGCAACTTGACCGCCTTCGTCAGCGATGGCAGGGGCCGTGGCGTCATGCACGACATCACAGTCACAGGTTGGGTCTGGCACGTCCGCGGAGGTGGCACATCTTCACGCGATACCAACCTCCAGAAGGAGGACGAGGCGGGAACCTACACTTTCAACTTCTACTCGTCTACACCCACGGGGACCTGGACCGTCTCCCGCGAAACTGACCTCAACGTAGACTTCAACGACACCGACCGAATAGGCGTGCTTCTCTACTCCGGCGCATCGGCGCAAGACCCACGCTGCTCGGTGACCTACCGCAGACGTCCTTCCTAACCCACAACTCCTATGACAATCACACCCGACGTGAACAGCCTCCGGATTGATGCCCTTCACAGGCGCGTCCAGGCGCTTGAAGACCGCTTCGCTCCCACGAGACCCGTCCCCCCGACCGAGCCCGACCCACCCGTAATCGTGAAGCCTCCCGTGAAGCCTCCCGTGGGGCCTGACATGATGTCGGACCCCTACAACCTCGCGCTGCGCGACTACATCGGGACGCTTCCGTTCGCGCGGCTTATGCCCGCCTTCCCCTACTACCTCATCCCGACTGAGCAGGAATGCGACTGGATCATCGAGGGCACCACGGCGAAGCCGCAACGGCGTGGCTTCGAGACCATCAACGGGCAGTACCCGATGGCCAGGGCCTACGAGGCATCGAAGCTTGCAGGCGTGCAGGGCAAGATCACCTTCGGCGTCAAAGGTGACATCGGGCAGCAGATGATCGGCTTCGGCTACGGTCACCCCGGATACAGCACGCTCCGGTTCCAGGGCGAAGACATCGACGTGGACATCGTTGGCCTCGACGATGAGGCCGAGATGAGGACGACCCTGGGCGGTGCTCATGGCTTCATCGAGTCTGTTCGCTTCTTCAACATCGGACTGCGAGGAACGGCCTCGAACTTCATCGTGGCCACCATCGGAGATGGAGCACACGAGACCGACGTCGGCGATGTCGTCTTTGATGGCTGCGCGTGGCTCAACAATCCCTCATGGTCCGAGGGCGACTATGCTCCTCACACTAGCGGGCTTCACCTCGGCGACCACCGCAGCCTGATCCTGCGCCGTCACAGGTACGAGGGATTCCGAGGTCGCGAGCATTGCCTGTATGACAAGAGCAGTTCGCACGGGCCGACGTGGATCATCCAGAACGACCTGAAGGGCGGGAACAGGACGTGGTTCCAGCGTCGTCCAGATCCGGGTCACAACATCGAGCCGGTCGGCGACTTCTGCGTCCTGCTGAACCAGGGCGACGGCTACGGGTGGGATCACGGCGATGACGGCTCATCGTTCGCCGGTGGTTCGGCGATCACCGTATGGACCTGTCCGATGGATCGGGTCTTCATTGCAGGCAACGCCGTTCGGGACGCGAAGTACGGATGCTTGATGCTTGGCGCACAGCCGATAAGCCAGGGCAATTTCCTGAACCCCGCAGGCTTCCCGATCAGGGAAGCGTGGATCTGGGACAACTACTTCGACAACTCGCACACGGGGCATCCGGACAACTTGCCGTCACGCTCCGCTGTCGCGATCACAGCCGTCCAGCACGCGCACATCGGGCCGAATCAGTTCGTCAAGGGTGCCGAGCTTGTCCTTGATAATGAGTGGGGCATGAACGCCCACGGGATCCGAAACGGCAAGGTCACCCTGTACGGCGAGCAGTATGCTGCCATGCCCATCAAGACGTACCGCGACACGCCGTCAGGCCGACTCGTGACAGGTGCGGAGAAGGAAGCCATGACCGTGCCCCTTCCCGCGACTGGCGCGCGCCGCTAGCCGTATCAGGGCGCGGCACAGATACTTTGAAGACTTCGCAACCGTACGATAGCTGAAACCATAAAGACATGAGTGACTTCATCAATTGGCTATCTGCGGGCTTCTATGAAAGGTCAGCGTGCAGTCCAGGTTGGACGGCTGAGTTTCGCTCGACGTACATCTTCGTCCATCTCATGACCGCGCTGCCCTACTCTTTGATCGCTCTTGGCCTTTGGAGGGCCAGGGCGTTCATGGCCAAAGTGGACACAAGCGCGAGGCCTCTTCGGTCCGCGCTCATGCTGTTCACCCTGGTCGCATCTGCCGGCGCGCTATGGCACGTGTCAGCCGCGTTGATGGTGAACCTGCCCCTCTACAGGATGGACCTGGCGGTGCTCATCGTCGCCGCAAGCACCGCCTGTTACGCCGCCTACCTCACGCCCGCGTTGATGCTTCAAATCAGCAAAAGGCTGACTGACCTGGCCCGTGCTTCAAAGAACTTTGAAGACCATGAGCTTTCGATTCAGGCCTTCGAGGGCTCCCCCATCGGTCTCGCGATGATTTCTATGGAGGGCGAGTGGCTGAGGGCCAACGCCGAGGTGGAGCGCATCACAGGATACTCGACACTTGAACTGACCTCAGGCATGACCTGGATGCAGATCACCTCCCCCGAGACCCTCGCTTCAGACCAGGAGCAGGTTGCAGCCGTCATTTCAGGCGCACAGCGAAGGTACTCGATGGAGAAAGAGTACATCACGAAATCAGGGGAGCTCGTCCCCGTCACAATCACAGTTGCACTTCTAAGGCTGACGGACAGGGAAGATCGGTTTCTCGTCCACATCGCCGACAGATCACTGAGTCTCGCCAGGGCTCAACGACAAGCGCTTGCCAAGTCTGATTTTGAATCCGCCCTAGCCTCAAAAGAGGCTCGAATCGAGAACCTCGAGAAAGCCCTAGGCGTGCAGATATCTGCGCGCATAGCCAATCTCCAGAAGACCCTCAAGCGCCAACCGAAAGATGCCTGACCAAGAACAACTCCAGAAGCTGATGGACACAGTCTCGACGCTCCTGGACCTTGTCAATTCCAAGATGGGCGCACTTGAGGCAGCCCATCTAGAAGACAGGGGCGACATGCGTGAAGTGAAATTCAGCCAAGTCGCCATGACGAAGTCCGTAGAGCGTCTGGAGCGGATCGTCGTCCACGGGAATGGAGCCGAGCCCCTGACGCAGATCCACCGCACCTTGTCACGCGACATTGCTGACATGAAGCTGGACATCTCCAGCATCAAGAAAGCAGCCAACCTGCGCGCCGAAGCGGACAAGGAGTTCCAGCGCCAGATGAAGCTGAAGGTGATCGATAGAGTCCTGGCGATTATTGGAGCGGTAGGCGTCGCCGCTATTGCACTTTTCAAATAGTATGGTTCGGTATGCGCACCGTACTTCTACTCGACACTAACGCGATGGCCTACCGGGCCATCTTCTCAGGCTCGAAGCTTGACTTGACAGCCCCCGATGGAACTCCCACCGGCGGGCTGCTCACGTTTTACAAGGGTTTCATGAAGCTGATATCTGCACGGTCACCGACTCACGTCATCGCCCTCGGAGATCCTCCCAGGGCGACACTGCACCGGAAGAAGCTCTACCCCGAGTACAAGGACGGACGAGGATCGCTGCCAGCAGAGGGCCTCTCAGAGCTTCAGCTGTGCATCGAAATGTTCACTCACCTCGACGTGACCTACATCGAGATCCCTGGCTATGAGGCCGACGACTTGATCGCAACCCTGGCACGGCGGTGGGGCACGAAGAAGGACACGAACGTCATCATCTGCTCGCCCGACAAGGACCTCCAGCAGTGCATCACCCCTACGGTGAAATGCCTTTGCCCGAAGACGATGATGACGACAGACGCGGCAAGGGCCGAGGCCATCTGGGGACTGCCTCCAGAGCGCATCCCCGACATCCAGACGATCTGCGGCGACTCGACCGACAACATCCCAGGGGTGAAGGGCATCGGGATGAAGACAGCCCTCAAGCTCCTGCTGAAGTATGGCGACCTCCAGGGCATCATGCAGAACCTCAACGACATTCCTGAAGTGAAACGTAAAGCCTTTCGTGAGGTGAACCTTGACATCATGCGTGATCTGGTCACCCTGGTAGATGATGTCGTCATGGACGTGCGTCTGAAGGACATCAAGTACACCTCACTGAACAAGGACCGCGCGATGCCGTGGTTCCGCTCCCTCGGCTTCAAGCAGATCTAGAATGGAAACTTTCAAATACAGAGACCGCGAGTACCAGATCGGCCAGACCTTCAACGGCGGAACGCAGGGACAACCTCGGCGGATCTCGAACGTGCTCCGGAACGCAACGACGCACACGCCGACACGGGTCGAGTTCTTCTACGGCAAGGACATGAAGCTCAGGAGCTGCTGCCAGCCTGATAACTTCTTCAGGTGGGTTGACCAGTGGCTGCAGAAGCCGGGCAAGGCAGAGAGGATTGATACCGTGATGAGCGACGACCCGTTCTCCATCGTCTACCAGGACTGCTGCAACGCCGTCAGGTACGACTCAGCTGACTTGCTGGACTGGCGCGAGGGGACCCTCAGGAAGGCCAGGGTTGCATTCGACACAGCCGTCCAGCATCCCTTCTGCGACGACGAGACGATGCAGTTCTTCGCCTCGCTGGCGGCCGTTCTGTCGCACACTAGAAATCCAGAAGCGAGGCAGTACCTGACTTCATGCATCCGCAAGTATCGTGAACAGGGGGCAAGGCTTGCCATGCTTGCGTCGTCGACACTCTACAGCCCCAAAGGTAGGCTCGATGAAGGCGCACTCGTCAAGCTCTGGATCGAACTCAAGAGAGAAAACTGACATGATGATGGGGGAAGTCCTTAGCATCGAAAGTCGGCCTCGTGTGGGCCTCCCCTTTCATGAAAAAGACATTCACCCTGGCAGAGACCTCAATCTGCCTCATCCTGCTTGCGGCCTGCACAGGTTGCAACTGCTTCAAGAAGCTCCAGGCCCCGGACGCACTCTTTGTAGAAGCGAACCGCCAGGCTTATGAGTTCATCGGGCCTCGGTTCCTTACCTACGTGCAGGCAGACCCGACCTTGTCGGCTGTGGACAAGGGGCTGACCGTCCAAGCAGTCTCTGACTGGGAGTTCATGATCCGCACCGCCGAGGAGAGCGTTGCGGCTGACCCGGTCCCGGCTGACGGCTTCTTCCTGGGAGGCACAAGTGAGTGAGTTCGACGACGTAGTCAAGCGCATCTACGGGCAAGCCAAAGTGGGAATCGACGACCAGCTAGACCGCCTAGCCGTGACGTCAGATGAACTCAGGGCCAGGAGCCACCTCCTTGCTCTGAATTACACCGAGGTGTCCATCAGGCAGGCGTCAGGGGAAGACGTCACCGAGTCCCTGGCAGCACTCGAAGTCAGCGCATCCGCCCTCAAGGCTTCCGCGGGCATGGCAGTGGCGAGCGCCGTCACAGGCGTGGTCCTGGAGACCCTCAAGACCGCCTTCCTCACCATTCTCCGCCTCGCCATCATTTGACGAATCCGCACCCTGGCAGAAATGCTGGGGTGTTTTTCTATGGACCTTGCATCAACCTACGTCGCCATCCGCCAGCTCCAGCATCATCTGTCTATCACGTCTGACGTGGAAGCTAGAAAGTCGATGTCCGTCTCCCTGGATGAGCTCACGATGCATCTCCGCACCATCACCAGGAACACGCCAGAGGATCGTCAGGCGGGTCTGGCACGAATTGGCCTTCAAAAGAAAATGTAGAAGAGGGCTATGAAGTATCACGCTTCACTCCTATCCTGTATAAAGTAGTAGAACTCGTTCTACTGCAAGCGGTTAGCGTCTGAGACAGCTACCGGCCCCCTCCCGAGGAGGCTCGTTATCGACACTGTCATATACCCAGACCTTTCACCAGGAGGCCTCACGTGGCCAACACGCTTACCGCAGTCACCCCGAAGCTGCTCGCGCAGGGCCTCATGGCTCTTCGAGAGTTCGCCGTCATGCCCCGCCTCGTCAACCGCGAGTACGACGAAATGGCCGGCATGCAGGGTTCGACCATCGACGTTCCCATCCCGTCCGCAATCCAGGCGCAAGCCGTTTCGCCGAACAACGTCAGCCCGTCGACCGCCGACGTCAGCCCGACGTCCGTCCCGATCGTTCTCGACCAGTGGTTCGAAGCTCCGTTCTACATGACGGACAAGGACATGCTCGAGGCCATGAATGGCGCGATCCCGATGCAGGCATCGGAGGCCATCAAGTCGCTGGCGAACAACGTCGACAACTACCTGCTCGGCCTCTACCCGAAGTTCTACGGAGCTGTCGGAACGGCCGGCACGACTCCGTTCGCCACGACCACGGCTGACGCGACCAACCTCCGGAAGATTCTGCACAAGCAGCTTGCTCCGAACTCGGACCGTTATGTCGTCATGGACCCGGACGCAGAGGCAGCAGCCCTCAACCTGCGCGCCTTCCAGGACGCAAGCTACTCCGGTAGCGTCCAGGCCATCATCGAAGGTGACCTGAACCGGAAGCTCGGCTTCCAGTGGTTCATGGACCAGAACGTCCCGACGCACACGGCGGGCGCAGGTACAGGCTACCTGATCAATGGCACGATGGTGCTGGGCACCAAGACCCTAGTCGTCGACACGGGCACCGGCACGGTCGTTGTGGGTGACATCATCACCATCGCGGGCCACGCGCAGACCTACACGGTCACCACGGCGGGCACTTCGGTCACGGCCCTCGCAATCGAGCCCGGCCTTCAGGCTGTCCCGGCTGACAACGCGGCCGTCACCATCAAAGGTGACCACGTCGTCAACCTCGGCTTCCACCGAGATGCCATCGCGTTCGCGACCAGGCCCCTCGAGCAGGACACCGGTGGCCTTGGCGTCATCTCGCAGAGCGAGGTTGACCCGCTGACCGGGCTTGCACTCCGCCTGGAGATCACCCGAGAGCACAAGCGCACGCGGTTCTCGTACGACATCCTCTACGGAGCAGAAGTCGTCCGCCGCGAGCTAGGCGCTCGTCTCTTCGGCTGATCCCGTGGGGGGATTTCCTAGGACTGGCTCCCTGGCATTGTCGGGGGGCCGGCCCTTTTCCCATCACCCTGGTATCACCATGAAGAGCAACAAGACCACAGTTGCGGGCGCCATCGTCGGCCTCGCGCTCATCCTTCACGCCACCGTCGTTCTGTTCGACGGAGACCCCGAGACCACGTTCAAGCTCACTGAAGCTACGACGTTCATCGGCGGCGCTGGAACCATCCTGCTTGGACTGTTCGCTCGCGACTACAACGTCACCAGCGAAGGCACGCAAGCGCCGAAGACCGTCAAGTAGAAACAGCATGGCTTGTGCGTTAGACGTTCAGCCATGGTCGGAGGGAGGGGCCGTTTTACGGCGGTTCCTCCCTTTACTTTCAGGCCGTGCGCTGCACAAGCTAGTTCAAGAAACCTCCAACCCAACACCAGACCATGGCTAGACGACTTGCCCCCGACGGCGGACCGCTTTCACAGATCATGATGAAGCAGCCCCCGACCAAGACCCTCAACGTGATCCGCCTCGAAGACGAGGCACAGTGCGTCATCAACGCGGATGACTTCGACGCAGACCTCTTCGACATCATCGAGAAGGCGAAGCCGAAAGCCGTGACCCGCACGGTTGAAGTCGAGACCGAGCCCTCGCCCACCTTCGACCCTCGCCGTTTCGGCCGTCAAGACCGCGAAGACCTCGCAGTCATGACCAAGGAATCGCTGACCTCGATGGAGGAGTGGAAAGCCACCACCGAAGAAGAGCAGCGTGTCTCGACCAAGAAGGCTCAGGTGATTGACCTGATCCTCGACGTCCGCGAACGCAACGCATAGTGAACTGACATGGCCCTAATTTCCACACCAGGAGCAGCAGACGCGAACAGCTACGTCGACTACGCGGAAGCGAACGTCTACCTGACGACTGAGCGGCTCTACTCTGACGCGTGGACCGCAGTGACGCAAGCAAAAGGCGAGACTGCACTGATCTGGGCCACGTCACTTCTCGATGCAAACATGACCTGGGAGGGAACGAACCGAACGCTTTCGCAGTCGCTTCGTTTCCCCCGGACTGGCCTCTTTGACCGCGACGGGAACAACATCCTGAACGACATCATCCCTGCCAACCTCAAGACGGCAACGGCTGACCTCGCCCTGTTCCTGCTTCGCTCTGATAGAACTGCAATTCCCTCGATCATCGAGAAGGGACTCAAGTCGGTACGCGCCGACGTGGTCTCTATCGAAGTCGACCATCTCCGCAAACCTGACCTGATCCCGCTCACAATCATCGCCTCGCTGGCCGACCTTGGATATCCGAGTGGGGCTAGCGGCGGAGGTGTTCCTGTGATCCGTACCTAATGGGCTTCCTAGACGACATCCTTGACGGAGTGCTCCCCGAAGTGGTGGGGCTTTTCCGTGACGTCGCGGTCGTCTTGAAGAATGAAGGTGGGGCGTACAATCCCCTGACGGGCTACACCGATGGTGTGGACGAGACAGTGTCGGTCTTCCCGACGCCGTTCGCAGACTACAACGTGCGCGAAGTGGATGGCACGACCATTCAACGCGGCGACAAGAAGTGTCTCGTCGCTTCAATCTCCCTGGGCAGCTTCCAGGTGCAGCCGAACGCGACCGTCCTCGTTGATGGCACGACCGAGTACCTGATCATCTCGACCAAAGCAGTGTCGGGTGGCGATCGAGAAGGTGCCCTCATTCTACAACTGCGGGGGAGCGAATGAGCTTCGCCAAGCAAGTCCGCCGCTTCCAGCTCAAGACGCAGCTCTCGATGGATATCATCATCCGGAAGCTGCTCTTCGACGCATATCAGAACCTCCTGTCGCTGTCGCCCGTTCTTACGGGGCGCTTCAGGGCGTCCTGGCGCATGTCTGTGGGACAACCTGACTTGAGCGTGGAACCCGAGAGAGAGTCAGCGGGACCGGGTTCAGGCAAGCTTCAATCGGCCAGCACAGGAGAGGTGGCGACCGCCATCGCTGGTGTCGACACGACGCAAGATCAGACCTACTGGTTCACGAACAACCTCCCCTACGCCCGGCCCCTTGAGAACGGCTCCTCACAACAGAACCCGCTAGGGATTGTGTCACAGGCGTTCACGGCCCTCGTGGCGGAAGTTGAAAAGATCAGGAGGATCGGGTAATGGCGCTGGACCTTACCGCAATTCGGCGGGCTTTCCGCACGAAGCTCACCTCGATCCCAGGCTTGCCGCCTTCCTCGCGTAGAAGCTGGGAAGGTGTCAAATTCGATCCTCCTTCTCCTACGAACGCAGACCCGGCGAACACGCTCTGGATCCGCGAGACGCTGCTGACAGGCTCTGAACAGCTTGCTGCTACAGACACAATCGAGACCCGCGGAGAGTATCGCGTAGACGTTTTCATAGGCGATGGGAAGGGAGTGGAGCCAGCTGAAGAACTGGCCAAAGCCATCGCTGATGAATTCACACCTAAGGGTGGTTTCACTGGCACGGGCGTGACGATATACGTCATGTCCACACAACGACGCACGCCATTCATCACTGATGATGTCTGGCGGATGTTCCCCGTAGTAGTCTCCTGGGGATCCTTCTCACCTTCTTGACCCCGAACGAACAATGGCTATCAGCGCAGGAACAAACGCCCGTATCACGGCGGTCGCGGAGGCGACCCGAAACACCAAGCCAGGCACCTCGCCTGCATGGGGTCTCGGACGCTTCACGTCCCTCAACATCAACCTCGAGAAGAACATCCTCGAGTCAGCGGAGATCCGAAGCACCCGACAGCGTGCAGACGTACGTCACGGCTTCAACAGGGTGACCGGCTCCCTGGGATTCCAGGTTAGTCACCGTGACCATGATCTCTACTTCGAGACGCTGATGGGCAGCACGTTTGCGACCGTCGGGACCGGAGTTGCGACCCTGGCGATCGACGGTGCGGCGAACTCCGTCACCCGCGCCTCGGGGTCATTCGTCACGGACGGCTTCCGCCCAGGTGACCAGGTTGAGCTGACCGGCTTTACCGGGTCACTCACCGACGACTACACCGTGGCTAGCGTCACTGCTACGATCCTGGTCATCGTGCAAGACATCGCCGCCACTCAGGCCGCCGCAGGCACACGTGAGGTTGACGTCAAAGGTGCAAGGCTGGGCATCGGCACCACGCTGAAAACCCTCCACCTGGAGCGTGGGTTCACCGACATCAACCAGTTCCAGACGTTCGGCGGCTGCAACGTCAACGAGATGGGGATGAGCATCTCACCGGAAGCAATCGCGACCGGGACGATGGGCATCATCGGAATGTCAGCGGCGGCCATCTCTGGCTCGTCCTCGTCGGGAACCCTGGCAGCGACGTCAACCAACGACGTGTTCGCTGCCTTCGACGGCATCCTGGTAGAAGGCGGAGCGGAGATCGCAGTCTGCACGCAGCTAGACTTCAGCGTCAACAACAACCGCAGTCTTGAAGGCGTGATCGGCTCGAAGTTCTCCCCCGATGTCTTCGATGGCACAGCCATTGTGACAGGCTCGGCGACGTTCTTCTTCGAGAACGAAACCCTGTTCAACAAGTTCGTCAACGAGACGGAGTCGTCGCTGTCCGTCAAGCTCGCGAACCCTGGAGGGACGGACTTCCTGAACATCTCCTTCCCCCGGATCAAGTACACGGGAGCCAACATTGACCCGCCCCAGTCGGGGCCGGTTCGTGCAGTGTTCCCGTTCGAGGCGCTGGAGCCGTCCGGCGGCTCGGCAATCTACCTGCAGCGAAGCGACAGCGCTTGATCGTTCGCTGATTTCCTGACCCTTCTGACCACAAACCATTCCACCGACCATGGACCTGAGCAACCTCAAACTCAGCGACAGCAGCACTCGAATGCTGCTCCGCAATCCCGACACCGACGAGATCATCTACATCGACGACGAGCACGAGGACCCGATGCATATCGACCTCATCTCATCCGATGCGAAGGAGTACCGAAGCCTCGTTCACCGCCAGAATAACGCGCGGATGAAGGAGGTCAAGGTGGTCCGAAATAAGATCAAGGGCATCTCTTCTGAACGAAGCGAAGAGGAAGCTCTTGACCTGCTCCTGGCAGCGACCAAGGGGATGCGCATCAAGCTGGAAGGCGCGATCGTGGGAAGCACTCCCGACGAGCGCCGGAAGGTGTACGACGAGTTCCTCTGGATCCGCGAGCAAGCCACTGCGTTCGTTGATGACCGCGTCGCCCACATGGGGGAGTCCTAGAGGAACTGCTGGAATTCGCAGAGAAGCAGTTCCAGCTTGACAAACCCGTCGAAGGTACGAGCGCCACAGAGGCGGCGCACCTTCGGCAGTATGCTAAGACGAAAGGCCTCCCGTATGAGGAGGTCACCGACGAGCATTATGGGAATGCGGAGTGTCCGCCCGAGGCGTTCTATCTGTTCGAAATCTTCGTCGACCTTTCCAATTCGCGTCCCAGTTCAGGCCCCGGTGTGACCCCGATCTCCTACCAGGAGATGTGGTGCTACAACGAACTCCTTGGACTGGCACTTGAGCCCTGGGAATCAGACGTCGTCACGCAATTAGATCGCGTCTTCATGGAGGCCACCCTTGACCGACATCGCCGAACTGACACTGAAAATCAAGAGCGTTGAGGCTCGGCTCGCT
>TARA_R110000744_G_scaffold224715_2_pt1 | contig 12107 bp, 10 predicted proteins | sample TARA_R110000744 | Tara Oceans TARA_R110000744 (sample SAMEA4398083) | marine metagenome | biome: Polar Biome; feature: [DCM] deep chlorophyll maximum layer (ENVO:01000326); material: water (ENVO:00002006), including particulate matter (ENVO:01000060) such as... | depth 36 m | reverse complement strand
AGATAAGTCAACATGGACTAATAATTTTCAGAGTGTAGAAATTAATAGAGGAGATAGTTTAACTATGGAGTATGCTATCATTAACCAGATTGGAGCGAATAGTGAGAGTATAGAGTTTAACCCCGTTAGTGAAGCAGTCCCAGATAGAGAATATAATAGTAATAGTGTAATTTTTGAAACTGAGTTTTATATAGTGCATAATGGTATTAATTCAGTAGGGTTGCCGTGCGCTGCTGATAATACCCAGACAAGTAGACCAGTTGCAGATGTATCCTCCCAGCAATTATTAGGTAATTATCTTTTACCAGCAGGATTAGGGGAGGGTAATAATGGTAATGTAATAGTATATAACGCTAAATGCAGAAATAGATTATTACAAACAGATAGTAAAAAATACACCCTGCTTAACTTTATGTTTATGCCTAATAAACAATCTGATTTATGGTTAGAAACTTTCAACCACACCGATAAACGATATATACAATACCAAACTGAAAAAACATTTATGACTCCTGATAATATTGCTAATGAATTGACTATTAAGTTTCATGAAACTAATACTAATGGTTTAAGGAGAGATGGTATACAGTTGCCTAATGTTAATAATCCTCAGGTAGGAGATATATTACCAGCAGGATTTACCAGTTATCAAGCACCAAACGCAGGAGGGACGGGTAAAGGTAGAATGTTAGCACAGGGATCATACACATTAAACGGTAGCACTTTAATATCCAGACCATGCAACGGCGTTAATGTGACCTTAGACGGTGATGCGTCCTCACAATCACAGCAAACTTTAGCGGAGGTCTATAGTCAAATGGCGGTATTATTTCCCGATAAATGGATAGGTGGGACATATTTAAATAGTTGCTCTACTTATGACTTATTAGGAGAAACAGATTATAACCCAGCACCAGCAACCGCACAGGTATATCCACGCATATTAAGCAGGTATTTAATTGATGGTTTAACTCAAACCGCACAATTTCCATTTGACGGAGTGCCTACGATAATTGCTCCTGCGACAACTCTGGGTAATAGTATATCATTAGGAGCAAATATGCCTATATTTACTAATATTCTTGCTAATACCGATAATTTAGATAAAATAAAAAGATATTTAGATGCGACACAACAATACTGGGGAGATAACTTAAACGAAGCGGACGCACTACAAAACGATAAATTAAGTTGGGATAGTATATGGGATATAGGACGCACCAGTATAGAAGCACCTGATATAGGGATGGGGAGGGGGATTGGGGGGACTGGTAACGACGCATTAGAAAAGGCGATGTTTCATTTAACCGGTCATTTTATTTGCCCCACAGAAAGCGGATACTCTACTAATGAGTTTATAGACCCTCTGAAAGACACAGTAGACGGGGGGGGCGGTATATCTATTCAACCATTTTTTACTAACTTACAGGGTAATTTTACTTTAATAGACCAATCTTACCAAGGAGATACCCATAGTTTTACAATAGACCCAGCACATATAGATTTAAGTTTAGAGGCGATATTAGACAACCAAGAAGTTTATAATTATGCAAGAGATAATAATATAGGTGCGTATACATACAAATATATTGATGAAGCAGGGGACGAAGTTAGTTGTTTATTCTTTTTAACCAGTCAATATGCGGATGCTACCACCCCTGCCCGTTTTTCATCTGGTAATTATTTTGGATTTAGTCCAAGTTTTTACGATAATAAAGCAGTATGGTTAATAAATAAAGATAAAGCATCTAATATAACAGACTTTAACCCTAACCCTTATATTAATTTAGGCGCAACTGATCCTTTAATTACCTATACAAGTGCTACGAATAGTTTTGGTATTTCTTATTTACATACTGAAAGACGGTGGGGGTGGAAAGACGATACACAATCAACTACTAATATAGGTAATAAGGTGGTTAAGTTTAATGAACTTATAGCACAGCAGGGTAATATACAATCCGTTAATGGGCGAAGTAGTTTTAGATTAGACCCCTATATTGTAACCGCCGAGGTTGCGGATAGTTACCCTTTTGATGTGCAGTATGATAATGGTGTTGACCCTGATCCAGTAGATTTAGATGTTAATACTGGTATAAGCGACGCTATTAGTGGGGTTTGGATCAAAAATGTATATTTTGGACGACCTAATTTTAACCCTGATAAATATACTAACGCACAATTTTTACAGTATGGAGGACAAAGATTATTAGATAGTGTAGCAATTAAAGCAACAAAAGAGAATTGGTATGGGAGTTTATTATGGAAGATGGGCGGAGAATATATTGATTTTTATTCTCAATTTACTAACTTAACCCAACATCTAAGGTTTAATAATTCTTTCTGGCGTAATAAGGGGCGTATTAGGTCATGCGGTATTTTAACAACTAATAGTAATATTGACTGCTCCTTAGCACCTGCTCTGAATGTTGGTGGTCTGGGTCAAGCAGGAAATTATCAGGGTCTTATAAATTACCAGTTAGGTTATAATAATAATGTAGCAGTAACTCTGGGAGAGCAGGGTAGCGCAGTTATGTTTTTTAGTGGAGAAATTAAAAAAAGTGAAACTGGATTTTATAGAATATATACGGATTTTTGCAACCCTACTTATCTTGACGGAGCAGGTGGTAATTTAAATGTTATTGGACTTGCTTTAAAGTCATATAATAGTAATGATTTCTTTTATTCTTATTCTCCCTCATATCAATTAATAGCAGATAGGGACTATGTGCTTACAAATATTACAACCTCAATTAGAAATAGCGATGGACTACTTGCTAATGTAGGCGATAGGTGCGTAATAGTTTATAAAATTACTAAACCAAGAACAATATTAGAACCACCCAGTAAAACTAAATCAAGTGAAGAGCAAGATTTAGAAGAGGTTATAGGTGAACTAAAAGAATTGAACCAAACGACAGACTTAAATAATATGATATTATCAGGTAGTAGAGGTAGTGTTGGTGGTGGCGGTGGTGGAACTTTTAGGAGTAGTGATACAGCAACCAGAACCAATACAAATAAAGATAGAATGCAACAACAAGTCCAACCAATTATAGGAGATGAAGTAGGTGAATTACCGTCCAGTAGTAGTTTTGTAGGAGTAGGTAATAAAACTGGGGGGAGAGGAGCGGTAGATTATGATAGGATACAGACAACCTTAACACGAGAATTAATTAAAAATATAATGGATAGAATACCCACAGGAACTTTAATAGATAGAACTGGGCGATTTAATTATAGACAATATATTAGTAGGGTAAGTAGAGCAACTACCGATTTATACCCACGATTTATAGCAAGGTTTAATGAGTTAATAGGTGTAATGGAGAGCATTAGGAGAAGTCAAGCACCAGATAAGGAGGAGAGGTTACGGAGAGTATCAGAAGAATTAAGACAGGTTGTAGGAGGAGTAGAAATTAACGAAGACGGAGAAAACTTTTTAAGTGTGCCGTTAGGTGCAAGAGGAGAGGGACAACCTGAGAGAATAAATACCAGAATATCAGGAGGAGGTTTGGAGTTAATTTTAAATGATTTAAGACTTGGAGCAACTCAGGGGGATTTAGAACAATCATTATTAGGACTGGTAGATAATAGCAACTTACAGGTAGAAGTAAGGGGAAGGGGTCAAGCGGAATTAGAATCACCACGCACCACACGCAATCCTTTATCTGGGACTAAAAAAGGAGCAATACCTAAACCTATTAGACTTTTAATAGCAGAAGCGCAGAAACAAACAGACGGAACGCAAGGACAAATGATACAATTTATAGATGCGAGAATTAGGAACTTACGAGCAAGACCGGCGGAAACTTTTGAGGAGGATAGACAACAAGAAGCGGACGGTAGGTTATTATTTGATACAAGAAGTATTATACAATTTGGGGATAGATCTGGAGCGGTGCAGGATTTTAATAGAATGAGAGAAGACAGTTTAACTGAGAGAAGACGACAAGATAATAGGATGAGTAGAGGGTTAAATATTGAAACTAATACAGGAAGAGATATACGACAAACGAGGGACAGATTTGGGTATACTGCGTCCCCAGTAGCAGCAACTCCGTCACAACCAGCATCAGTCAGGGCGACAAGTCAGCAAGAAGGACAACAGCAACAACTCCCAGTATATAACGCCCCAGCACAATCAGGCGCAGATCCAAGCGAGGGTAGAAGGGTAGAATAAAAAAGGGGGCGAGGCGTGGTTTTAGTAAATTGTTATATAGGAAATACGAAATATATAGACCGCCCCCTTTTAATAATTTATAATTTAATATAATAATCTTATATTAATATATATGGATAATCTGACTTTAACAGATTTACGAAAGATATTACATAACCACAATAAGACATTAAAAAAGAAAATGTTTAAATTAAGTGGTGGACGAGCAAAGTTATTGGAAATAGTTAAGAAAAACTTTAAAGTTAGAAGTAAGACCGATAAGGTAATTAATATAATACATAAAGGTAAGCAATCCTCATATATATTGAATATAACTGGGTCAGAAGCGAGGACTAAAGAAGATAAGAAATTTAAGGATAAAAAAACGGCGAAGAAAACAAAAGCGATAGTAAATAAAGAAAAGCGAGAAGGTAAAAAGAAGGAGGAATTAGAAAAAGAACGAGTTAAGATTAAGGCGAAAGTGCTAAAGGATATATTAATAAAAGAAATGAAAAAAAAGAATAAGAACAAAAAAAAAATAAAAATAGTTGAGAAGAAATTAACAGCATTAGAGCGACAAAGAAAAATGTTGGAAGTAAAAAAAACACCAGATATTAAAGCAGTTAGTAGTATTCAACCAAAGATTAAGAATAATAAGGAACTTACACTCCCTAAAATGCCCCCCGCTTTAGTAAAAGGGATTAAAAAGGGATTAAAAAGTATGGGACTGAATGACGCTAAAACTATTAACGGATTATTAGGACGAGATATAAAGGCGGTTGATAAAATATTATTTTCATGCACCCCCGCTATATATATGATTATGACTTTATCAATACTGAAAGAATATAAAAACGACTGCATTATACTTAATAAAGATATAAAAATAGATAAAAACGGGGTCATGACCCCCATTATTTCCAATAGAGATTTAGGGGACTGGTTAAGATATGGAATTACTTACACAAGGGGACTTAAATGGGCGGGTATGTCTAAAAAAGAGTTTTTAAAACAAGTAGTAGGGTGCTTAGATAGAAACAATTTAGCAATAGTCACCTTATCATTAAGAGGACACGCAAATTTAATAGTATTTAACGCTAATACTATGGAGATAAGTAGGTATGAACCACACGGAGATCAAACTGGATTAGGAGATAATGGAAAAAAGTCTAAGCGTATCAATACACTACTAAAAAACGCATTAAAGGACTTTAAATATAAGGGCGAACCTTTTAAGGTTTTAGGATCTGACGATACTTGCCCTGTAATAATGATAGGGACTTTAAAGAATGTAAAAAAATTACATTTTGACGGACTCCAAACATTCACGGGGGCGAAAAGGGTTAGTCCCGAGGAGGTTAAAGGTGGAGACCCGGGCGGGTTTTGTTGTATATGGTCTTTGTTTATAATGGATTTACAATTAAAATACCCAAAAGAGAGCGTTGCCGCACTTAGAGTGAGAGGACAGAAAGTATTAAACGCATTTGGGAGAAGCAGTTGGGATACAACTAAAAATAACGAAATAAGGAGGTTTGTTAGAAATTATACAGCAGAATTACAAAAAGCGAGTAGGGGGATATTTGAGGAAATGAATTTAAGCGCCAAACAAAAAAAGGAATTAGCAGAACAACCAGACACAGAATATTATATAGATAAATTATTTGCTGCGAAAGGTTATTATGCTGTAAAAAATTGGGTCTTCAGACAATTAAAGAATTATGCTGGATAATATAATAAAGAAAAATAATTATCTTTGTATATATAAAATGAGTGAGAGGGATTTTTGCAATTACATATTAGAAGAGGACATGGATTTATTAGAATGGTATTGCTATAATTATGATGTAGACGATTTAGATGAAATGATTTCATGGTTAAATAAATTGGGATATAAAAAAGAACAGATAACAGAAATATTTAATATTGAAGATTTATTTATAGATTTTTACCAAAATTACCTAAAATCAATAGAATAAATGCTATTTATTGGTTATATGCTACTATGTAGGTGGTTATATGCTCCCTACAGGCACATAACCCCCCCTAAAACAGCATATTATAATTATAATATGCTTATTTGGTGCTGGTTTTATGCTTAAATGGGGTAGTTAAGTGCTTAAACTGACCTTAATACCTGCTGGGAGGGGTTTTATGCTCTTTTTAGTCTTGTTATGTTCTTTTTTTTGTTTATTTTTCTTTTTTACTTTCTTATTTATACCAATTACTAAATTAATTCCATTTTTTTTAGATTTTGTAATATAAGATTTGAAAGTTGGTTCTAAGATTCTATACCTTAATAGATTTCCTGACTTATGGACTTTCTTAATTGCTTTAAACTTATTTTTTTTTAACCACGCTCTCGCTTTTGGTGCAGTCCACCCTTTATCCACCTTAAATAATACCGCTTGTGTTTTACTCATTCTATATATATACTATATATATTCTTTATTAGTTTTTTTATTTCTCATCTCCTCCTTATCCTGCGTGATTAAATCTAATTGGTGTTTTAAAAATCCGGTCATTACTATATTATCTCTTGTATCTTTATCCTGTTTCATATAACACTCCATACCGCAAAACCCCGCAGTCTTTACCCACTTACTTTTAAATATACTACTCTTATATTCAGGAGCGTATTTATATTCTTTACTGCAATCTTTACATTTACCTACTGATGATAGAAAACTCATTTATATAATATAGTTATATTATTTTTCACAGTATCTAAAATTATTTTATATGGTTATATTATAATGGAGAAAATAACTAAACTTATAGAAAAAGACAGACCTAATATTAGACCAATCACTTTAAGAAACTATACCAGATATTTAACTACTATTTTAAAAGGTTTAGATTCAGAAGATATTAAAGTTTTAAAAAGTTTCAATAAGGTTAAGACTTTTCTTAATACTAAAAAAATGTCTGTGCGTAAAGCATTAACCGCCTCTATATTAGTTTATCTCAGAGCAGAAGAGAATGAAAAGAATGAAGAGATAATTAATAAGTATAGAATATATTTACTTGATCTAAATAAAGAATACAATAAGGATAAAAGCACCAGACAGAAAAGCGAGAGAGAAGATAAAAACTGGACTACATTAGAGCAACTACACGAAATAAGAAATAAATTACATAAGAGAGTAGTAGACAATAATATACCAATTAAGAATGGACTAACCAGTAGAAACATGGACTATTTGCAACAATACATAGTAGCATCATTATACACTTTATTACCCCCACGCCGTAATATATACGCCTCTACTAAATTAATAAAAGAAAGGGATTATAAGAAGTTGCGAGGCGACGATAGAAAACAAAACTATTTAGTATATAATAAAGGTAAAACAAAAATATTTTTTCATTTTGGTAAGCAGAAGTCTAAAAACTTTGACGAGCAAAAAATAGAGGTGACTAAAGAATTAAAGAAGGTATTAAAATTATGGTTAAAGTTTAATGATAGTGAATATTTATTATTGAATAAACAAGGTAATAGAATGACTGAAAACGGTTTAACAAAATATCTGAATAAAGTATTTAAAATAGAAGGTAAGAAGATCAGTAGTAGTATGATTAGAAAAATATTTAGCACAGAGATTACCAGTAAAGCGCATAAACTTATTGAGGATACCGCAGAGAAAATGGGACACTCAGTAGGCGAACAAAAAAGAAGTTATGTAAAAAAATAAATATATATAGTATGTCTGTAAATGATCTATGGTGTTGGATTTTAAGAAATCCTTTTAGAGTTTTAGAGTTTTGTGTATGTAATAGAGATATAGATAGTGATTTAGATAGTGATTTAGATAGTGATTTAGATAGTGAATAAAAAAAATATATATTAATTATAGTATGCCTAAAATTAATTTATACACAGACGAAACAGCACCTTTATATCAACTTGTAAATAATAAACTTTGCGAGGATTTATTTAATTCTATACATTCATACATAAAACCCAGCATACCTAAATATGCATATATGAAGGAACTAAAAAGAAAAATGATAGTTAATAAATTAGTATTGTTTCAGAAATGGTTTTTAGTTTATGACGACGAATTATTATCTATGTTATAAATATAAAGATGTGGTGGATTTGGAAAATATTGGGATATACGGATAAAGATATTAAATACCAAAAGGCGATTGTAGGGAAATATCAATTAGAAAAAGCATTAGAACATTTTGAGAAGAAAGAGAAAGAAGGAGTAAACCTAATTAAACCTTTATCACAGAAACAGAAGCACCAGCAGAAATCCTACGCAGACGCAGTTAAAAAAGAAAAAGGGGGCGAGGTAGTTGTTTAGTAATTTTGTTATATAGATTTGCGAAATATATAGACCGCCCCCTTTTTAATTAAGTTTAAACTTAAAAATAATTATGTTATAGTATGTTATATATAAAATGGTTTTTACAATAGAGGAAATGCAATTATTACAAGCGATTAATAATAAATCACCCAGCGAATATACCGACTCAGAAAAAGTCATAGTAAATAATATATGTATTAGAAATAAAAAGGAGAAGGTGCAACAAGCAGAATATTTTAGAAAATACTTAACAACAGATAAAGGTAAAGTAGCGCACCGGAGAGCAAGTAAAAAATATTATCAGAAAGTTAAAGCAGAAAAAAAGAAAGAAAGAGAAGAAAGTATAGAAAAGAACAAAGATACATTTAAACAATATTTAAATATTATTAATTAATTATTGCGTTTAATATTTTTTAATATTAAATCTGATATATATATATAGAAAATGACGGATAAGATTAAATGTATATTTTGCAATAAATCAGTTAGGAAATATAAAAAATGGAGAACTTGGAAAGGTAGGAATAATCACTATTCATGCTACAAAGAGGATAGAGATTGGGGATATTTAAAAAGATATAGATATTGGAAAGATGATCCAAAAAATATAGAAAAAGTATAGAAATTAATATATTGTATTATAATGGAGAACGCCACTTATTCTATAGACTATATAGATTATGTTAGTATCCCATGAATCTAATTGCATAAAAATTAAAACTCTCAGTTTTGGTAGGCGGTTTGTTGATATTTTTAAAAAGTCTTGAATAAGACCTTTTAAATATATAGAAAAAAAAACATTAAAAGTATAGAAAAAAACCTTTTTTTTTAATTAATTAATTAATGCGTTTAAATCACTTAAAGATTATCTCTGTTATAGATATAACACAAATGACCGCCTACCAGCAAAACCATTTAATCTCAAAAATGACTAAGAAAAAATATCTCAATACTAATATAATGAAGTCCGTAATTTCTGTATGTCCCACAGACAGAATAACAGAAATGATAGCATATAAAAAAATGTATTGGATTAGATACGAAAGAGAACTTAGGCATTTTATTACAAGTAAACCTAATTATCAGATATTACATGCTAATACAAAAAAATATGGACGCTTATATACCATTATTGATAAGAAAGAAGTAATAACATTATTAAAAAATAAAAATAATATTAACATATACGAGCATATTGTCCCTGATAGAAAGTTTAAAATATTTTTTGATTTTGACTTACCGGTTAATCAAGAAGATAAACCCACAAGAGAACAAGAAGATAAATTATTTAATATTGTAAAAACAAAAATTATAGAAGGTTTACAAACCGATAATCTTGCAATAGATAGGACAGAACCAAGACGCAAAAATAAATCCTCATGGAAGTTATCTTATCATGTAATAGTAAAAGACAAATATTTTAATAATTTAAAAGAATTACAGGAATGCGGATTTAAGGAATGGATTACAGAGTATATGAGCGATTATGGTATAGATAATATTTATACTCATTATAGGTGGTTAAAATATCCATATCAATCCAAACCTAATGCGCCTCAACAATTACCTATTAATCCTACTGATATTAGAGAACACACAGCAACACATTTTATAGGTAATGAATCACCTATTAACTTAGACTTATTTAAAAAATGGAAAAAAGATAACAAAAATATTAGTGTAAAAGAAGTAAAAAAACGGTTAAAAAGTAAAGACAAAATTAGTAGTTTGAATAAATCAGAATATAAATTAAGTCCTGACTTTGATCTAACATATAATACTGCAAATGATATTTTATTTACAATACCTCCTCAATCTTACGGTAAAAGAATTATGAAGAATATATTAACTTGGTTTATTAAAGGTGAGAAAGGTAGTTTTAAGACTTGGTGGAACTGGAACAAGCAAGGAGGTATGTGGGGTAAAAAATCTGTAAATGAATGGGACGAAGGAGAAGAAGTATTTAGAAAAGAATGGTTAGGATATGCGATAGAGGCGAAGAACTCTAAAAATTGTTTTATTAAAAGAGGAGGTTTTATTAAGGCATTAATAGAGAAAATATATAATACAGATATTAAAAGTAAAGCAGTAGAAGATTTTTTTAATACATTAATAACTATGGGTGATATTAAAGTAGGTGATAAACACGAGAAAGGATATTTAACATACAACGAATTAAAAGAAGTTAGTGATAAATGTAAATACACATTATTTAATATATCTATGGGAGGTGGTAAAACATATGCAACTATGGATTATATTAATAAGGAGCAACCTAAAAGAATATTATGGATTACTAATAGAATTACATTAGGGCGCAGTATTTATGGTAAGATAAATAAAATGGTTGACGGAAAACCATTTAAGTTTTACAAAGACATTAGAGGAGAATTAGACGAGCAATATAAAGAAATGAATGACGAGCATAGAGGAGAAAGTTTAGCAGATATAGATAGGTTGATTATTGAGGTAGAAAGTATGAAGCATGTAAAAAATGCTAAGAGTTATGACCTTATAGTTGCAGACGAGATAGAGAGTTTATTTTTACCCTTTATGAATGACGACACACACGGAGCGTCATACTCCGATAATTGGAACTCATTTAAAAAGGTTACGGAACAAGCAGGTAAGGTATTTTTAATGGACGCATATTTATCAACCAGAACAACTCAATTTATTAAAGATAATGATAAAGACGCAACAAGTATTATTATGCATCATAAGAGGAGTTTAAATAAAACTTACAGACAATACAAAGACTTTAAAAATATGATTAGTAATATAATTAGTGAATTAAAAGAAGGTAAAAAAATATATTTATTTTATCCTTATAAAACTGGGAAAGGTAGTTTATTCAAAATTAGTATAGAAGACCTTGCTAATATGATAGCAAAAGAAGTAGAAGATTTAAATTATTTAGTATACCATGGAGATATTAACGACGAGGAAAAAAAGAAGTTAGGAGATGTTAATGAGTTGTGGAGCAAACAACAATTAATTATAACAAACTCTACTATATCAGTTGGAGTATCTTATGATAATCCAGATATGGTTTTTGATAAAATCTACTTAACTTATGCAGGGTTTTTATATCCAAGAGATATTATACAATCCTCATTTAGAATACGCAACACTAATGATAATGAAATAGGATACTGTGAATTAAAAACAATAGGAGAAATACTTGGAGATATAAACTATAAAAAAGAAGGATTACGGAGTATTAATATTATGAGTGAAGATAAAACACTTAATAACCTTATGAAAAATATGGAGTTAGAATACTTATCCAAAGGTAATGAAAGTATGAGAAGATTTATGGAACTTACCGGATATGAAAAAACCTATATTAATAATGAAAGGTTAGACGGCGATAGGTGGAAAGAAATTAAAGATATTAAAGAGATACAGGATTTATGGGAATGGGATAATATATTTTATGAAGATAGTGAAATACATTATAAAAATATTCAGAAATATAAAAAGAAAAGAGATAACCAAACCGCTACTTTTGAGGAAAAAACGCAAATAGAAAAGTATGAGGTTATGCGGTTTTTAAGTAAAGAGGTGTGCGGTGAATATTATGACGCAATAGGTAGAGAGATTTATAAAAAACAATTTAAGCAATTCAG
>TARA_R110000744_G_scaffold311029_2_pt1 | contig 12140 bp, 13 predicted proteins | sample TARA_R110000744 | Tara Oceans TARA_R110000744 (sample SAMEA4398083) | marine metagenome | biome: Polar Biome; feature: [DCM] deep chlorophyll maximum layer (ENVO:01000326); material: water (ENVO:00002006), including particulate matter (ENVO:01000060) such as... | depth 36 m | reverse complement strand
AAGAGCCATCATCAGGGCTCCGACTGCTTGATTAGATAATTTCATAATCTTTTTCTCCTTCTTCTTCTTAAGTTTTGAAATCAAAACACTCTCTGATTCCTTGTTTAATGGTTATGCTTGCTTCCCAGCCGCGTTCTGCTAGGGGCTGCGGGTTGGCTTTGGTTTCCAGCACTTCCCCGGGGCGTGGTGCTACATAATCAAACTCTACGTTATGATAATCTAAAACTATGTTTTTGACTTCATTTAGAGAGATATTCGTTCCCGTGCCTACATCAAATACTTGTCCACCAAAGTCTTCTTCTTGATCCATACAAAAGATGTTAGCGCTTACAACGTCATCGACGTGAACCATATCTCTCCTCTGCTCTCCATCGCCAGTTATGAACGGACTATCGCCGGTCTGTATTGTTCCGCGCCAGTTTGCAATTGCTGTTGCATATGGACCGGACGCGGGCTGCTCTTTAGAGTATACATTGAAATATCTTAGACTTACAGTATCTATCCCATAAACTCCCGAATAAATTCCGCATTCCTTCTCCGTGACTAGCTTATGTAAGGCATAAGGGTTGGTTGGGCCCGCGCCGTTGCCCACAACCGAAGATGAGGATGAGTAGATAACTCTTTTGACTGATCCCACTTTTCTGGCAAAATTCAATAGTATGCTTCCTGCCAAGACATTGTTTTTCATGGTGCCAACTGGGTCTTCTAGACATAGGCCAATCCTTGGCCAGCACGCTAAATGAAAAATATATTCTGGCTGGAACTCAGCGTAGTACGGATGAAACGAGCCGTCAGAGGTCTCTGATAGCGCTTTAATAACATTCTTGGGAGTATCTGACAACAGATCAATTCCTATTACTTCGTGCCCTAAGTCTTGAAGTCTAGAGAAAAGATTGCTCCCGATATAGCCTTTGTGGCCTGTTACTAAACATCTAGCCATTTTGTCCCCCTTTTGTAATAATCTTCATTTAAAATTCTTGTTTATTCGCGATATGGCTTCTATGCCCAGTTATTAAATTTTTCATAGCTCTCTTTCCCATCTCTGAATCATCTCGTCGAGCATGGTGTCAAAAGTATATTCTGGCTTCCATCCTAGAACGTTCTTGGCTCTCGAAGAGTCGCCACAAAGGTATTTAAGTTCTTCTGGGCGCATATACTTCGGATTTTGGACCACGCAATCTTCATAATTCATATCAAGTTTTGAAAACACTTTTTCACAAAGATCTCTGACAGAGTGTGTCTGGCCAGTGGCAACGATGAATTCGTCTGGAGTGTGGTGGTTCAAAACCATATGCATAGCTCTAACATAGTCTTTAGAGTGCCCCCAGTCTCGATAAGAATCCATGTTACCAAGTTCTAGCTTATCTTGAAGACCTTTCTTGATGGACACTGCTCCATGAACAACCTTATTGGTAACAAAGTTGGTTCCCCGACGGGGAGACTCATGATTGAATAAAACCCCATTACACGCATGAAGATTGTAAGCATATCGATAATGACGAACAAGATTGAAGCCCATCACCTTGGCACAGCCATATGGGCTCACTGGATTCATGGGAGTGGTTAATCTTTGTGTCCCGTCTTCGTCAACTGAATTTCCAAACATCTCAGAAGAGCTAGCTTGATAAAATTTTGCTTCTGGGCATATAGTTTTGTAAACTTCAAGCATGTGAAGAACCCCCAAGGCATTCGTTTGAATGGTAAAGGAAGGAATATCAAAACTAACACGAACATGACTCATGGCTCCAAGATTGTATATTTCATCTGGTTTTACACTGGAAACGATCCTTACTAATGAAGGGTAATCCAATAAGTCTCCGTAGTGAGTCACGACTTCATTACTAGAACCATGTTTTACTAGCCTATAGTTTTGGTTTTCTGCCACAGAATGGCGGCGAACTATTCCATGAACTTCATATCCTAAAGATAAAAGATGTTCTGATAAATAACTACCATCTTGTCCGTTGACGCCAGTAATAAGGGCCACTTTTCTACTCATCTTTAACTCCTACTTTTTTACCCACAAATAAAATTCTATAATCTTTTTTTGTGGCCTTGTTTTTAAAATCTCTAAAATTTAACATACTGATCTTTTCGATACCATTTGTGCTTATGGCATCCGAGAATATTTTTGGATGCCATAAATATTGCGACAATTTATATTCAATACTTTCATTATCAATATTGCCAGTAACTATCATATTAACCTTCGAACTCATAAGATCTGTTTCCGTTTCATAAAGAATATCATATTTCTTTCCATCAATTTCTTTTGTTTTAACTGATTTGCTATGTGGTTCTTCAATGGTACAAGCAACGCTATTCCAACAATCAAATATAATCAATCCTTCCTCTTTTAGCAATTTACTACACGCGGCGAAAAAGGACAAGAGACTTTCTAGGCTAGATATATGATTTACTACATTAAACATACTAATGATTAAATCAAATTTATCGGCTGATTGTTCTGCATAATCTTCCACTGATGTATTAAAAAATTCTAGGTTTTCAATATCCTTGTATTTTTTCGATGCGGCTTCAATCATATATTTAGAGATGTCTATTCCAACCACTAAATTGCTTTTTTTAGAAATTATACAAGAATGAGTTCCAGTTCCGCACCCGACATCAAGAATGTCTTTTCCTGAACCTATCTTGGACAAGATGAATTTGCCCTCTTTTTCGTAGTCCTTGTCTGAAAAAAGTAAATCATACTTTTCAGATAAATTCTTATCGTACATTCAAAAAATCCCTTATTTTATCACAAACATATTTTATTTCTTCTGTTTTTAAATCCGGATAAGATGGCATGCATAATCCGTGCTCGTATAAATATGTCGAATTACTTAGGCAATCACCAGCATTATAACACGGCTGCTTGTGCAGTGGATAGAAAAATGTCCTAGTCTCTATTCCACGGATACCCAGATATTCAGAAATGGATTCTGATGGCTTGTCAAAGATTATCGCAACACGAAAAGGAATATGACTCGACGCGGCGGGGGGGACCACAATTGTTAGCCCTTTGACATCCGAAAGAAAATCTTTATAGGTTGATAATATATTTTGTTTTCTTTCTTTTATTTTATCAAACTTATCAATCTGAACTATACCCATTGCAGCCTGAATGTCAGTTATTCTAAAATTATATCCGATTTCTGGATGTATAAAAGACCCGCGATCTATTCTGCCTTGATTTCGAAGATATAATAACTTTTTATATATTTCCTCATCATCAGTACAAACAAACCCCCCCTCTCCGGTTGTTATTGTTTTATCTGCAAAGAAAGAAAAGCTGCCAACATCTCCGAAAGTTCCACAGTGTTTTCCGTTCCATTTGACACCAATAGCTTGTGCTGCGTCTTCAATTACCTTAAGATTATGCCTCTCTGCGAAGGCCATAATCTCATCCATATTAGAAGACATACCATATATATGAACCGGCATTATAGCTTTTGTTTTCTCGCTCACCAACCTTTCACACTCACTGATATCTATGTGCAAGGTTTTCTTATTTATGTCGGCAAATACAGGGTTTGCTCCAATCATCTTTACAGCATTTGCAGAGGCTATAAAAGTAAAATCTGGCACTATAACTTCATCGCCAGGCTTTATTCCTATGGCAGACAAACCTAAGTACAGGGACAAAGTTCCATTATTTGCGAACACTCCATATTTACAACCGATTAAGTCACATAGCCTATCATTGAATTCTTTAGCTTTGGGGCCCTCTGTTATCCAATTGTTGTCAAAACATTCTTTTATGGCTTTATATTCCTCTTCCCCAATATATGGCTGAAATTGCTTTACTTTCATATTAGACTCCGGAGACATTCCTTATAATAACCACCAATTGTAAATTTTGTCCCACTAGTTGCAGAGGTTTTAGAGTAATTTGGATCATATTTGCTAATCGGAAGGATCCTGAAGTCTAGAGAGACTCGCGTGTCAACTGTTTCATTTATTTTATTTCCGTGAGTAAGAGTGCCGCCGGACCAGCCCACGAGGTCTCCATATTCCGCCGTAATGGGCGCAAAATCTGCCTTAGCGGGTTCCGACTCAACCCAGAGAGCGTTAGTATCATAGCAGGACACCAGAGGCAAAAAAAAGTTAATTTCGCCACTAGGGTGATTGTAACCCTCTTCTGCGTCTGTATGAAATTCCGGTGTTGCCCAATTTCCAACAAAATGAATTCTTAAAGTAGGTTTTGTCTGGAACAAGAAAGGCTCTGATATAATAGAAGTCATCTTATAATTAATAAAATCTTCATATAAATAAGTAAAATCATTAGAACTTCTTAAATTATTATAGAAAAGGTCGTGAAGGACTGTGTTTGAATTATTGGACATATCGAATTGTTCATAAGAGCCATACTTCTCATGAATTTTATTCAGCTGACCCTGCCTGCAATTAAATACATCAGCAATAAAAGATCTGAAATCATATTGATCTATGTCATATGAATAAAAGTTCACCTTATAAATTCCTTATCTTTTTCGGTGCCATAGTAGGGGCCATTTTTAAACTCATACAATAAAGTATCGTCCTCCAATACCTCGAAAGAGTGTCCGGCGGACATCGACACAATACAATCGCCTGAACTCATAATTTCCTCCGAATAGACCGAATCATCAATATCATAAAAAGTTGCCCTTATTGCTCCCTTTAATATAACCCATGATTCGTGAGTTGTTAATGTTTTTCTTTCAATATGGAGATGTTTGTGTGGCCGAAACTTATCGTCCTTCTTAAGCATCTTACAAGAAACTTGTAAATATTCGGTCGATGGCGAAAGGTCTTGTCTTTGACAATTTATTTCTTCTCGTCTGTTAGTTACATATAACAAAACAGATTCATCGACATTGGAATAGAATTTTTTCATTTAGGCGCTCCCTATACCGTCTATTATTTCTCTTATCGTTTCCATCAAAAACTAAGCCCCTCTGTTTGTATTATTTCGTTAATCATTGGCCACATGTTATATTTATTTAATATAAGTTCTCTAGCTTCTTTAATCGCTGACAGTCTAGACTCATAATCATCGTTTTGAACGATGTCTAGTACCCTGTCCAGTTCATTGGGATTTCTGATATCAATCTGTATGAAAGATCCTTCTGGAAAGAATCTATTTAAATCTGCGCCTCCCCAGTATATTGGAACTGTCCAGTATAAAATAGAATCCGTAAACTGAGTTCCAAAAAAGTTTTTTATCGTATTCTGATTGTCGAAAGCTAAACAATATCTGTAACTGCTTAATGCGTAGAACTTATCATTGTCTTTCAATTCTCTATTACTAAAATTAATTGATCCATACAAGTCAATAATATCTGGACGAGTGTTAATTAAGTTGGATAGAAAGTTATATCTTAATATATGCCCTTCTGTCATTTTCTTGTTAGACTGAACGCAGCTTAATAGATTATCTTTATTATATGGCAGTGACTCTTCGGCTAACAACTCGTCGTAAGTCTTGTTGACTCCTCCAGAAGACTTATTTGGATACCACCATTTAGTCCATAAAAACCCAGTATCGTCCCAATAAGAATACTTTTTAGTAGTTGGGTAAGAGTGTATTGATATAGAATCCATAGCTTCTCGTGAAAAATATAATCTTTTGTCTTCTTCAAAATATGAAAACAATGACGTATCGCACCTATCTTGTATAATCAAATATTCAGCTTCCACTGGATCTGTAGTGGCAACTATGTCACCCCATTTGCCAGTGCTCCCTGGAGTCTGCTTAATATAGTCGCTTACCATCTGCTTCGAGGTCATTCCCCAGTTTGGTGCAAAATAAATTTTATTCACGTATCGTTCTTAGAAATTGCTCTTTATACATTATAACATAATCGCTGCAAATTGCAAAGGATTTTTTTGGAATTTCACTATCTCTTTTAGTCAATATACATACAGATACATTTGTCAATGGTTTTTCTGGATACGTCCATATAAATCCGCGAGATGTTAAAGTTACGTCATCCGTTTGGTGCCAAAAACAATGAATATCTTCACCGAGCATTCTTCTGAGTGCTTCTATATTCTTTGCATGACACCATAGTTTTTTGTTTTTTAGATAACTAAGTTCTACTTGGTGTTGAGGCTCGTCGTGCCCAAGATACCATCTTCCACTTTGATACCAAACATCTATTTCTACTTCGTATCCTGCATCCAAAGCTGAATTTATATATCTTGGACTATTCTCCCGCTCGGGATCCCTTCCATCCACGTTCCCCCTGTGAGATATTAATATCATCCACATCTGTCCAGTCTAAAATCTGTATACTCGTGCTTTATATATTTTTGGGTTAAATCGAGTTCATTGGCATGATGTTTGGATAAAAAATGATTAGACTGTATGCCAATATCCTCTAAATATGATTCTGTCATATCATACAAATTAGAAAACTTATCCATCGTACTGGAGTCTGACAAAAACCAATAATCTAGGAATCCATTTATATTATGAGGGTGATGCCAATTAGAAGAATAGATGCAATTTTTATCATATTCACAAAACCTGAATGGCGTTAAAAAACAATTGTCGAATCTGGACACTAATACGAAATCATAAATAATATTATTTATGATTTCGTGTTGCCTTTTCAATTCTACACTTTTCATATGCGAATACCAACGGCTTTTTATACTATGAATTTTTGTGACTTCATTACCGAATTTGATTTGTTTCTCGAATATCGAAGAAATTGGATTATATGCACTTTTTATAGCCTCTATTTCATCATCGTTGTCGTTCCATGTATGTATAAAAACATCCACATCATCTTTATCTAAGATATTTTGTTTTAGATATTCGTATGACTTCATAAAACTTACTTCATTACCTTTATCATTCCTACCACTTGATAGCCCTTGCAAACATAAAGCTATTTTCATATTGCTACTCCCAAAGCCAAGGCGGTATATTGGCATCATCCAAATGGCAAGAACCATCTGGATTAGTATACCATCTTTTCATTTCATTAACATTATCAGTTTTGAAGGCTTCTTTCGCCATTAATTTATTTAAAAATAACACACTATAAGTTTTATTCTTTTTGCAACACCTTACTTTTGATAAAGTATTCATAGTATATTTAAAATTTGGATTCAATATCCATCTATCTGACCACTCCGTATCTTCGGCTTCTCCCCAACCTAAAGATTCATTTAATGGAAAATCTTCCATAAAGGTTTTTTTAGCAACCCAATAACCTCCTGACACATACATTCCAAGCTTATTAGCGTAATCGTAAGGCATTAAAGTATGGTAGCCATTAGGATGCCTCATCAACCAATCAATCCACCTGCCGCCTTCAATATTATTAACAACATTCATGCATACATCCCAATCATTTCCAAATTCTAAAAAATTAGAATACCAATTATCTTCCAATTGAATATAATCATGCATAAAAACAATATTTTCAAAATTAGAATTTTCTGTTATTAAATTTTTCTTTCTTGTTATCCATTTTGGCTTAATACTTTCATCAAACTCTATATGTTTAATATTATTTTTTGATGCATAATAATTGTATCCACCAACAATAATAATTTCATAATCAGTATCTGGAATATTCTGAGAGTAAATCGTGTCTATTACACCGCTTATTCTTTTGCCGACTTCGCTGTCGGATATTGATTCTCTATTATTAATAGAACCTGCCGTTATTATACCAAAAGTAAATTTCATATTAAGACATTTTATCCAAAAATACATTTAAATCTTCTGGTGTTCCTAATCCCCACATCTTTTCAATTGGAAATACTTTTACTTTTTTATCATCACCAATAGCCTCATTGTATACTGGGCATACATAAAACTCATTATTTGTTCTTATATTTTTATCAATCATCTGTTCGGCATATTTAACATAATCGGAACCTTTTTTCCAATAATAAATTCCTGCTGTTGCCGTATTTGATATTGGCTTCTTTTCTGCTACTTCACATACGAATCCCTCGTCATCTAATTTAGCAAATGACCACTTAGGGTGAGTGGCTTCAAATGAAACTATACCGCCATCAATATTATCGGCTGTCATTGAATACATAAACTCATTAGAATCCCATTCTAAGAATTGGTCTGAATTAGCCATTACCAATGGTTCGTCATTATCTATGAATTGTTTAGCTAACAAGGCTGTACAGGCGGCTCCCTCCGTAATCCCATCTACTTGAACTATTTCACAATTATTATTTGTAATTAAATTTAACAAATATTTTAAATTATATTTTTCACAATGTTCTTTTTGAACTATGAAGATATGTCTCGCATCTATATTCAAATTTTCAACTACTGCCTGTATCATCGGTTTTCCGTCAATCTCTATTAGTGGTTTTGGAAATGTATATCCTGCTTGCTCAAATCTTGAACCAGCGCCTGCCATTGGTATTAATACATTCATATTCCCTCCTTGCCATTTTGGTTTTATTTCTTCCATTTCATTAGCTAAATCTATAACTCTTTTAATTTTATCATAAGATACATCATTACAATCCTCAACTGCACACAGATATGCGCCACTACTTAGGGCGGCCTTTCTGCCGATATGCGAATCTTCAACTATAACTGTTTCATTGGGATTCACTTCAGATTTAATCATACACTTCAAGTACATTTCTGAATTTGGTTTTGGATTTTTAACGTCTTGATTTGAGTACATAAAATCAATATATTCAAATAAGCCTTTTCTAATTAACTGTAATTTAGCAGTTTCTCTAATTGAATTAGTAGCACAAGCTGTCACATATCCTTCTGATTTTAAACTTCTTAATATACTCTGTATTCTGCTATCTGCTGAAAATCCATCTATAATCTTAATTGTCATTTCTTGCTTTAATTTCCAAACACTATCGTGGAACTCTGTAGGCAATCCCTTATTACTAGATAGCATGTCGAGTTTTTTTGTGGTAGATAACCCATCATAAGTTGATAAATGTTCGTCACGCTTGATGACATATTTTTCATCAATCGATGATAGTGCTTTATTTAATGCTTCATAGTGCAATTCTCTGGCGTCAACTAGTACACCATCTAAATCAAATATAACTAATTTAATCATATCATTTCCTTAATTTCTTCAATAGTAAATCTCTCAACTTCATTTGAATATTTGCCATCTTCTAATATCTTTTCGTGCAAGTTCTCGCCTAGTTGTAAACCGATTTCCTTTATCCTAAGTTCGGTTCCTTCTAATAAATACTTCTCAGACATGGCTGTTAATAAGTCCCCAATGCTCATTGACTTCATCTCAGGAACAAATGGATATGAATTATTAGCTTCTTCCATACATTGCTCTATTAAATCAACGGCTTGCTTTACTGTCCAGAAATATCTTGTAGCAGACGGATCTGTCACAATAACCTCTTTACCTTCCTGAAGTAGCCTTTTCCACTTACATAAAACTGAACCAGTGGAGTATAATACATTTCCATATCTCACTACTCTAAAATTAGTTTCAGGGTAATTTCTTTCAAATTGTTCGAACAATTTCTCCATCAAATATTTACTAGCGCCATAAACTCCTGCTACTTGTGCCGCCTTGTCAGTGCTAATGCCTACAACAAAATCTAATTTATTGACAGACGCAGCTTCTAAGATATTTAAAGATCCAACCACGTTGGATCTGGTGCATTCTCTTGTCTGTTCCTCTGCCAACCCAACATGTTTGAAAGCGGCTAAATGAAATACGCCATCGACATTCCTAGTCGCCTGATGTACATCAAATTGATCACAGATATCTCCTGTTAGTATCTTTATATTCGGAAAACTTTGTTTAAGTCCTATAAGCTTTCCCTCGTCACGGGCGAGGGCAACCACATTACCTTCATTGCTTATTATTCTTTCAATTAATTCTGAACCTAAAAATCCGCTGCCGCCTGTTACTAAATATGTTTTATTTTTTTCTATACTTATCATTACTCATCCTCATGTTTTACGTTCTACCAGAAAGACTTCCATCTATATGAACTACTATTTTAGTGTCACTTTTTGAACCATAATTGTATACGCCCCATTTTTTATGAGCGCTGTCGAAACCCATGTGTCTTATGTCTGCGGTATATCTGTTATATAGATTCTGTTCAACAGCTCCAACGAGGCCGGGGATTGGGTTTTTTGCAATATCAATCCAGTCGTTCCGGAATTTCGAAACCTTTATTATATGCGGGTGAGTTGCTATAGAATCGGTCTTCATAAGGTCGCATCCAGTCAGGCCCACTTCTTCTTCTACATAGGTTTCCCAGAATGTACCTCCCTCATCGCCTAGTTCTGGGTTGGCCTTATGCGCGTGGCTGTTGTCTCGCTTGTTAAATCTAATAAAGTTTACAGAATCATTTTCCACCATACATTGAATGATATTTTTTGTCTGTATTTCTCTAAGAAATCTCCAATCATGCTCACAACAAAACACAAAAGGAGTCGATGCCTCCATCATCCCTTTAATATAGTTAGCTTGTAAGCCTCCGGAATTGATGCCGATATGGGGAGAATCAACTACATCAACTCCTTCTATTTTCCTAAGATTTCTTATATATTCCTCATAATTTTTATTTGTAGTGTCGCTGTCGCAGTATATTGCAAATTTACAAACCTCTATATCAGTAAAGTTGTCTTTAATAGAGCTAATTGTTGCCTCAATGACTTCTGTCGATGGTGCAGATGGCAATACATGAGTTGTTAAAACTACAGTTAGTGCATCTTCTATTTCTATCATAATATTGTCTTGATTAATTCAACATCTACTCTATCTTTTTCTTCATCTCGAAGCACCTTCATATCCCTAACAACATCAATTGACGCGAATTTGACACCATGAACATAGAAATGAAATTTTGGATCATAGATTATGTCATCTTTCTTTTGTCTATAGTGGTCAGTGTGCGAATTATGACACTCAACCTTGTACAAAATGGGGGCCATATCTTTTAAGTGCAAAAAATCTAAATCTCTGCAATCCCTTAGTCCATATACACTCAGTGTTGCGCTGGAATCTACGCAGAAATCTTCAAAGTCTTCTCTGTCTTTTATTGCGGTATGATAGTCTTTAATATATGAATCAAAGTTAGGAGTGTCCATCATTTTCTTATTATTCAAATAATGCAGACTGTTATTGTTAAAGGCTGATGTTGCGATTCTCCATGTCTCCTCTTGTGTGTCATTAATATGAACAGAGTGTTTTCCAGCGGCACACATTGATCTTATCTCATCTTTCAGCGTTGGCATATTACTAGCATTGCTTTCTTCAACCAGAACGACAATAACATCTCCACCATTAGTAAAGCAAAGCTTTGCTTTTTCCAATACGCCTGGATATCCCATATTTTTACTTCCCACCCACGCCTCGTTGTGGTACAAATTATGTACATAATTAAACTGACCTTTCTTGCTTAGTGATATCTTTTTATAATATATAACATCGCTTTTTCTACTAATATGCGAAAGAATTTTATCCATCGGATATTCATGCGAAGGAAATAAAGTAATAGTGTATAGATTTTTCTTATTTCTACAAAATTCTAGAGACATTTCATCTAGATAAATTTCTGACAATCCGGTCTCTACAAAATCTTTTTTGTCACGGAAATATTCAAAGTTACACAGATACTGGCCCTCTGAAATCTCTCCTTCCCTGCTTTCTATCTCTTCACTTAGAGCAATGCATCCGGCTATTCTGTGCGCGCCGTTGAGGGAAGATCCATTTATAGTCGGAATTTTACCCACTGTGGCATCAAACCCTTCAGACTTTATACTTTTAAGCAAGATATTAAACGACTCTAAGAAAGAGTCCTGTCCCTTTTTTTCTGGTTCTTTCTCATAGAAATTATTCCAGACCTTTAAATGCGCCAAGTACATATCAATATGGAACGAACTATTGGCTCCGCTTAAGTGTTTTTTGGCATAAAATGTCTTAGCAGCTATATCAAACCGGTTTGAATTCATGAAGTCCAAAGCGGATTGGCCACTTTTGATTGGCAAATATTTTGTCTTATTTCTTATTTCTTGTTCGAAACCAAGCTGCTTACTATGATCTACTTTATCATCGTTAAGCGGATTTGTTCGATTATAAATATATAAAATCTCATCAATATATCTATGTTTATTCGCTGACATCTCAAGCATTGGAAGCATAAAAGAT
>TARA_R110000744_G_scaffold63869_2_pt1 | contig 12167 bp, 13 predicted proteins | sample TARA_R110000744 | Tara Oceans TARA_R110000744 (sample SAMEA4398083) | marine metagenome | biome: Polar Biome; feature: [DCM] deep chlorophyll maximum layer (ENVO:01000326); material: water (ENVO:00002006), including particulate matter (ENVO:01000060) such as... | depth 36 m | reverse complement strand
GATTAGAGAACACAGTTACCCGGACGAGAAAGTAAACATTGCAATTGATTTTGACGGAGTAATTCACAAGTGTAGCAAGGGATATCATGACGGCACAGTATATGATGACCCCATACCAGGCTCTTATGAGGCCTTACAAGAGCTTTCGAAAAGCAATACTGTGATTATTTATACCTGCAAAGCTAGAAAAGACAGGGGCCTAGTAAATGGCAAGACGGGAATAGAGCTTGTATGGGAATGGCTAGACAAGCATAATCTCTCCCAGTTCGTAAGCAAAGTAACGTCAGATAAACCTCGTGCATTAGTCTATATTGATGATAAGGCAGTAGCATTTAAGAGTTGGGATTCTGCATTAAGCACGCTTCGAGAAAAGAAAATTTTATCATAGTGAGCTAATATGCTAAAGGCCTTAGTACCTGTCCGCGCAGGGTCAGAAAGAGTTATAAATAAGAATATTCGACCGTTTGCCGGCTCAAACTTATTGGAATTAAAAGTTAATCAGCTTTTAAGAATTCCTGAAATTGATGAGGTATGCGTTAGCTCTGATTGTAGCAATATGCTTTCTTTAGCTAAAAAACTTGGTGCTACTCCAATAGAGAGAGATCCAATCTATGCTACTAGCAATGTTGCTATGAATGATGTCTATAAACACCTTGCATTAAACATGGATTGTGATCACATACTATACGCAAACGTTACTAGTCCGCTTGTAACGGATGAGACATATAGACGGTGTATAGAGAAGTATTTTTCTTTAAGTGGTTACGACTCGCTAAACACTGTCACATCAATCAAGGAGAATTTATGGCTTGATGATGTTCCAATAAACTATGACCCTAGTGAACACCCCCGCTCACAAGACTTGCCTAACATTGTTTACCTAAATTTTGCGATCAATATAATAAAAAGATCAGGCATGATTTCTAGGCGTAATGTCATCGGAAATAAATTTTATCCGTGGGTCTTAGGAAAAATAGAATCCATGGATATTGATGATGAAGAAGATTTTAGAATCGCAGAGATGATATATCAAGGAGAGATATGTCAAAAGGAAAAAAAGGCAAATGCGAGATGAAGTAAACAAAGATGACTATATTTCTACATCTCATTCAAAAATTTTTTCTTTAATAGGAGCAGGTCCATGGGCTTGCAAATTAGCAAAATCCTTTTCAGAACACGTTAGAATAAAAAGTGTTGTAACAACAGGGAATAAATCTAATTTAGCTAAAATACGCCAAATAGTACCGAACATTAATGCCAGTACTATTGAAGATGTATTGGCTGATGCAGAGATTGATGCAGTAATCATTGCCACCTCAATTGAATCTTTAGGGGATATTGCTATAAGGTGCCTACAGTCTAAAAAACATGTTTTTTTAGAAAAACCAGGTGCTTCTAATAGCGAACAGGTAAAGCAAATAAAGGATGTAAAGGGAGATAAAGTTTGCTTGGTAAATTATTCATATTTAGCTGACCCTTCATATCTAAAGTTCAAACAAGCTATATCAAATAAGAAAATAACAGATGCATCTTTTGTTTGGCACAAATGGGGCACTTTTAATAATGACATCATTATGAATCTTTTTTCTCATGATGCTGCAATGTTAATAGATTGTCTTGGTATAACACCAATTAAAAAATATGCAAAAACTGGCGACGATTTTTGCAAATTGCAGCTTGATTGTGGATCTTTTGTAGCTAGCATCGACATAGATAGAAAAAAAGAAAAAAAGCTAAAGATGGCCACCTTTAAATCATTTTCCGAAAGCTTCATTTGGCAGCCAGGTTGTAAAGACTTAATTGGTTTGCAAAGAAATAAGTTCTTAAAGCATATCTCAATTAATGATGGATATGATAATCTACATCTAGCAAATGATGTGCTTTCGCTGATCAAAGAGGCAAGATAATGAAGATTGCAGTTGTCGGAGCAGGATTGTTTGGCGTAACTGTAGCGCTTAAAATTGATGAGCAATTTAAGAATTATGATATCTCAATCTTTGAATCATCAAATGATATTTTTTCAGCTGCTAGTCGATCTAATCAACTGCGTTTACACCGTGGGTATCATTATCCCAGATCGCCAGAGACCGCAGCATCACTATTAAGCTCTATAGACTACTTCGTTCAAGAATACAAAGAGTCTGTTGTTGATAAATTCGACCATTATTATTGTTTATCAAAACAAGACAGCCTAGTAAACCCAAAGCAATACTTGTCTTTTTGCGATAGGTTTAATTTAGAATATGAGATTATCAATAATTTTTCTAGTGTTAATAGCGAAAAGATAGCGCTGACAATTAAGGCTAAAGAAAATCTTTTAGACTATAAAAGTATTTATCAAACTTGCCATGACCGACTTAAGAAGTCAAATATCAAGCTGCTGTTGAATACTAGATTTGACAAGAGTCTAAAAGAAGATTATGATCTTATCATAAATTGTACGTATGCCAATATAAATGAAGTTTTAAATCCGTCCCAACAACAGCTGTATCAGTTTGAAATCTGTGAAAAAATAGTCGTAAAAATGCCAAACGAGATGGTAGAAAAAAGCATTGTAGTTATGGACGGACCCTTTATGTGCGTCGACCCATATGGCAATACAGGCTTTTCATTGCTAGGCAACGTAGATCACGCAATCCATTATTCAAATGTTGGAATTAGCCCTGACATTCCGAAAGAGATATTGGGAGACTTAAATCAAGGAATTGTAAAAAGGCCAAATAAGACTAACTTTGACAAATTTGTAAAGCATGGAAAGCAGTACATCCCATCACTGGCAGATTGTAGCTATCAGGGTTCTATGTTTACAGTAAGAGCTGTTTTTCCTGACACAGACGATACCGATGCTCGGCCAACAGTTATTTCTAACATAGACGAGAAAATCGTAAATGTTTTTTCTGGAAAAATAGATACATGCGTAGTAGTAGCAAATGAAATTATTGATAGACTGCACAACAGCTAGTACACTTTAATCAATATTGATTTTTGATATACTGGAAGCAAAAAACACAATATACTAAAAACAGAAAACGTAGCTAAACTTATCAACATTAGGAGTGATATGAGCAAGACCATAATATACACCGGCATAATAAATTCAATGCATTTTGGAATTCATGAAAATTATGATTTTTTAAAAGACCCGTTAGTGATCGATGATGATTGTGATTATGTTTGTCTTACAAACAATCCAGACCTAACATCAAAAGTATGGAATATCGTGCAAGTACCTTTAAAATTTGATGGTTGTGCAACCAGAACTCAACGTGAATTTAAAATTTTGACGCATGAATATTTTCCGGAATATGAAAGATCTCTTTACATAGACGGGACATTAAGAATCCAAAAAAATGTTAACAAATTAATTGACCGAGGGTTAGAAAAAAGTGGTTTTGTTATTAGGACCCATCCTAAGCGAAATTGTGTATATAAAGAATCGCAACACTTAAATAACATTTATGACACAAACCCTAAAGATAATCCAGAAAGAGTGGCTGCTCATATGGAAAAATATAAGTTGCGAGAATTTCCATCGAACTATGGCCTATGGGCAACAAACGTAATGATAAGAAATCATAATGATCCAAAAATTATTGAGTGCATGGAAGCATGGTGGAAAGAATATCTTGCAGGATCTCAGCGTGATCAACTTGCTTTGCCTTATTCATTTTGGAAAAATGATTTTAAACCAGCGCTTATCACTGAAACTCAGTTTACGGATTATTTCATGAAAAAAAATCATAGAATTAAGCACGGAAAAATAAGAACAGGTCCCAGATATGAATAATTCAAGAGACTTTAGAAAAACTATGAATCGTGAGAATAAACAATGAAAAGATGGGATATTATTAACCGTATATCAACCGCGCGCGGGTATAAGGATTATCTCGAAATAGGTCAACAAAAAGGCCAGTGTTTTAGAGAGATTAGGATTGAGAATAAAGAAGGTGTCGATCCAAAACCTAAGGATAAGTTGGGGGTAGCTTGTAAGTACCATATGACTTCTGATGATTTTTTTAAGCATGAGGTTGGTGACAAGGTCTATGACATGGTGTTCATTGATGGCCTCCATATACGCGAGCAAGTTTTAAAGGATGTGCAAAATTCTTTAAAGCACCTCCGACCTAACGGTACAATCGTTTTACATGATTGTAATCCTCCAACAGAGCGGCATCAGGTTACTTCTGATAATCCTATTGATAGAACTCACCGCAGGGCATGCCGCGGGCCAATTCAGCATGGTGAATGGAATGGTGATGTTTGGAAGGCTTTTTTAGATTTAAGAACAACCCGCGATGACATTCAGATGTATACTGTTGATACAGATTGTGGGTGCGGGGTTATTCAATTTGGCAAACAGGATCTTTATGTTGACGAATTAGAAAGTAATAATGGGCTTTATACATGGTCTTATTTTGAAAAAAATAGAAAAAGTATATTGAACTTATTATCAACAGAAGATTTTCTTGCGCAAAATCAATATTAATGAACATTAGGCTTTTAATGCCTATATTTTAACATTCATAAGAGGTTTATATGAGTAAAAGGATTTTAGTCACAGGTGGAGCAGGTTTCGTTGGCCATCACATAATAGAGGTATTACTTCGTGAAACAGATTTCGAAGTAATATCATTAGACAGGCTAGATACATCTGGTACACTAAGTCGATTATCTCACATTCTAGAGCTAAACCCAAAATGGAAGTCGCGCCTAGATGTTGTTTGGCATGACTTAAAGGCGCCGTTAAACGACTATGCTATTAAACAACTAGGCGACATAACGCATATTTTGCATTTGGCAGCTGGATCACATGTTGATAGAAGCATAGAGTATCCTATGGAATTCGTAATGGATAATGTGGTAGGAACCACAAACCTCTTAGACTATGCAAGATTAAATCTTAAAGAAACTTTAAAGTTCTTTTTATACTTCAGCACAGATGAGGTTTTTGGTCCTGCCCCTGAGGGTGTCTTTTATAAAGAGGATGACCGATACCGATCAGGAAATCCTTATTCTGCATCTAAAGCTGGAGCAGAAGAGCTTTGTATGGCATATGAGAACACCTACAAAATGCCGATATCAATAAGTCATACAATGAATGTATTTGGTAATAGGCAACATCCTGAGAAGTTTATCCCCCTTCTAATAGGAAATATCAGAGACGGCAAAAAAACGTACATTCATTCTAACGCAGATTGTACCGTGGCAGGTACCAGACATTATGTTGATGCTAAAGATGTGGCTGATGCTGTATTATTTTTAATGGACAATGGGAAAGTTGGGGAGAAGTATAACATTGTAGGCAAGGAAGAAACAAATAACCTACAGCTAGCCCAGATGATTTCTGAACTAATGGAAAAACCACTAATATATGAGATGCTTGATTTTCACTCTTCTAGACCTGGTCATGACCTTAGGTATGCCTTGTGCGGAGAGAAGATGAGAAGCCTAGGGTGGGAGCCTAGAAAGGATTTAAAAGAGCGCTTACGCGATGTAATTTCGTGGTCCACGGAGAACAAGCAGTGGCTAAATTAAAAAAGTATACTTACGATTTTAAGAAATATGATTTTGCAAGAACCGTAAAAGAACTTTTTGACTGTTCAGATCTACAAAAGATCCACGAACAACTTCCACCGCATATTCAATATAATGAATTGCATCAGCTAGGTGAAGATAACAAAACGTGGTTTCATAAAAAGTTTTATGCACCAATAAATGAAGGTAATTCTCCATTTCAGAGTTTGTATGAACGGTTCATAGCGGAAGAGGTTTCCACACATTGTGGCTACGAAACGTTTCTTTATCAGAAGTCTCCAACTTTTAGAGTTCAAGCTCCAAACAACATCGCTGTCGGTGGCTGGCACCGGGATCGAGACTACAATCATTCTCCGCATGAAATAAACATGTTTCTTCCACTTACTCCAGCGTATGGGACAAATACAATTTGGACGGAATCTATAGAAGGCTTAGGGGATTATAAGCCGCTAGAGGCAGAAGTTGGGGAGTATTATGTCTGGGACGGTGTAAATTTAAATCATGGAAATAAAGTTAACACCACGAACAAATCGAGGGTCAGTATTGATTTTAGGATTTTGCCACATGACAAGTATGATCCGGACACCGAAATGTTCTCGGTAAGCAGAGGAAAGAAGTTTATATTAGGGGACTACTATAGTCTATACGAGGCAAAAAAGTGAGAAAACAAATTATTGTTTCTTCATATAATGATGATTTATCATTTTTAAATAATTCGTTCTTAAAAGACATAGAACATGTTATATACGAAAAAGGTAAAGGAGATGAAGCCAAGACTATTCTACTAGCAGATCATAAACTATCCATGGAAGATCTGGTTGAGAAGTCTGGAAATACTTACCATCTTCCTAATATTGGTGTATGTAGCCAAACATTTCTATATCATATCGTGAAAAATTATGATGATTTGGCTGATATTAATTTTTTTGTTGCAGGTGACTGTCTAGACGATAACAAGCATCGTGGTAATCAGTCATCTTACTATTACCAAAAGATGTTAGATATTAATGATGATTCTGTACCTTATGTTAATATTTGCGAGACTACTGGCAATTACCCGCTAAGAAGTAATGACTATAGGTTTTTCAATAAAAGGATGAGTGAAAAATGGCAGGAACTATTTAATGAACCTTGTCCTAGGAAGTTTTGTCCAGCTATCGATTCTACTTTTATGGCTACAAAGCAAGCTATTTTATCTCACCCCAAGTCATTTTACGAAAAGGCATTAAGCTGGATTGATGAGAGATGCTATAGGGAAGATCATTGGAAGATGGATTATCAGGGAGATGTTGTTAGCGTCGTTGCCCCGGCAAAGAAAAATTTAAAAAAGTTTCCTCATAAAAGCCCTAAGCATTTTGATTTTCCTGCATGCAGCTTTTTTGAGCACTCATATCAAAGAATGTTTGATCCTGATTTCGTTAATTGCGTAAAGGTGTGGTAAGTTTAAATGCCTAAAGAAAGAAAGATTAATAGAAGATTTCATGTGAAATTAACGAATGGTGAGGAATACAGCGAAGAAGTTTCTAGCAGCCGTCTTTTAAGCTGGGAGTTAGCATGGAAAAATTGGTCTCAATTAAAAGATGAGAAAATACTTGAGATTGGTCCAAGATATTCACGATGGGCTTTGAGAAAACAATTGCAGTTAAACAATTGTGAATACTACAGCATTACTGCTGGAAAAAGTGAGCTACGTAGAAAAAATGTAATCCACCCGCCGGAGGGAAAAATAACATCTCCTGGCAATTTTTTTACTGCAACTGATAGGCTTACAGATCATTTTGAAGAAGGATTTTTTGATAGGATTATAGGCATTGAATCATTTGAACACTGGGGTCACCAAATTGGTAAAAGGATAGAAGGATATCCTCGCGACGGTGAAGAGGCGTATAGAGTAGGTATCGAACAATGTAGCAAGGTCCTGAAGAAGGGAGGGTGGTTTGAACAAGAGGTACCGATCCAAAGCCACGGAGAAGGCTATTTCGTTTATGAACTTTGGGAAGATTTAGAAAAAAACTTCCCTAAAGACACCTGGTCAAAGATGGAGATAATCGAAAAGGGAAGGCCGGAAGGCTATACCTCAGTTGAAGCATGTAAACACACAGAAAGAATCACTCCGGATGCAGCACCTCCATACAGCACCTTAAGATGTTCAGACTGCTGTTGGAATGCCATGCTTCGGTGGCAGAGGGTATAACTTTGTTTCAGGGTATCTATAATCCGGAAAGGCTGAGATATATTCATAGAAACTTCCTCCGAAGTAAACTATGTTCAGATTTCACCCCCGGTGAAATAATTGCAAAAACAGCATGCTTTTTTTCAAAAAATCTAGATGTGTACATAGATACATCTGACGGTGTAAATGATGACTTAGGCATACAAGAATATGCTGGAAGAATGTTGTCATGTATAAAAGTCTCAAATGGAAAAAGGTTTTTGTATCTTAAGTGTGCACATTCTCCTTTATGGTCTAAAGACATAACTGAATTAGCGGAAAAAAATAATGGCACTGTAGAGCCATTTTTCAAATTTAGCTTTAACAAAAACTTTTACAAATTTTTGTATCCTAATATCAAGGATCTAAGAAAGAAAAACATGGAGACGGTTCCTGATTTTGATTTAGGAATATTTGCCGATCTTAAAAAAGTTTATTCATATCCTAAGCCCTCAATAAGCGATCCTCGTGTTTCATGGAGTGACCATAAGAAATTTAATATTTCTGGCGCTAGTCATGACACAGGTATGCTAGTCGTAAACTCAAGATCTTTTGTTTTAGAAAAACTACAAGATACAAATTTTAAAATGCTTATTGAGCACGCAGATTATGCCGATTATATCAGCTCCAGCATAAAATGCAAAGCTGTCATCAATCCGCCTGGGATCGGTGAGTATACATCAAGAATGATGGATCAAACAGCAATAGGCAACCTGATCATACTAAGAAAAAACTCATATGATCAAGCAGCTTCGTGGAAAGAGTTTATACCTGAAGTTGACTTTAGCTCTGAAAATTATAAAGATGAGTTGCAAGATATTTTAGAAAATTGCGCCTTGTGGCAAGAAAAAAGTAGGTATTACTATGATACGTTCTGGACCCCAGACGCTGTGTTTAATCATCTTGCTACAAGAGTAAAGGAGGTTTTATAGTGAGTTTTCTTATACCAAACAAGGTTTTATATCATCCAAAAAGATTAGCTCAATGGTTAGAAACTGGCGATACGATTCCAATAAACGTTAAAATCGATTTGACAAACGTATGTAACCATAACTGTCCAGGGTGTACTGGGTTTGGGCTCATTCCTATTAGTGAGGTTTTTGGAGACAAGCAGGACTTTGATTCCCTCTATAAGACCATGGAGCAATTAAAAGACTTTGGCGTAAAAGGCATAAACTTTACCGGTGGAGGTGAACCGACATTATATAAGCGGTTTGCTGACATCACCCGACATGCATATGAGTTAGGATTAGAGATTGGCCTAATATCAAATGGCTCATTTTTCCAAAGGCTTCCTATGGAAGAAATATTGGAAATGTTTTTATGGGTTAGGATTTCATTAGACGGATTTGACGAGGAAAGTCATAAGCGTACCCATGGCTCAAAAGCAAAATTTGCACAAACAATAGAGAACATGAACCGCCTAGCCAAAATAAAAAAAGAGCAAAACTTAGATGTTACTCTCGGTGCAGCGTATCTTACAAATCAGTTTGCTGATTTGGACAGGAATTGCTATAAGTTTGTAGAAACAGTAAAAGATACCGGGTTTGATTATGCACAAGTAAGGCCTAGTTTTGGACACTTTTTTGACTATGATGCTATTAAGATAGAAGAATGGAAAGAAATGTTTAAGAAGCTTAGGTCTTATGAAACCGATAGTTTTAAAGTTTTTTCTAATGAGAAAAAATATGAAAAGATATTTGCTGGAAATACTGATAGAACATATACAAGCTGTCATTCCCAAAGCTTTAAATCGACAGCGATTACAGCGACCGGTGATGTGTATGTCTGCTGTACATTAAGCGGCATTCCTAGCGGATACATCGGCAATATTAATAAGCAAACATTTGAAGAAATATGGAACGGTGAGACTCGAAAAAAGATGTTAAAAAATCTTGACGTTTCAAAATGTCCAAAACTGTGTATAGGCGATGAGTTAAATGAGTTCTTGGAGTCTTATTCCAAGAATGAACCTATGCATAAGAATTTTTTATAGAAGTGGTTAACATGATAGAAAGTAATAAAAATTTTAGTTTTTTGCCTAAAGAAGAGAGCTCCTTTAGTTCGTGGAATAAAAAAGATGTTTTTTTGACGTTATGTAAAGAAAACGCCGAAAACTTTAGATCGGCTATGAATGGCCACAGATGTCATAAGGCCGGCACATTTTATGCTGAAAGTTTTGCATTCTTAATGTTTTGTAAAATGCATGATATTGATGTAATACTTGAGTCTGGAATGGGTAGAGGAACGTCTACTGAAATATGGGCAAGAAACTTCTCTGGTCCAATAATAACATGCGAAATAAACAAAAAGCCACATCATAATGAGTCGCTTTCTAGACTTTCCGCATACAAAAATGTAGACATAAACTTCGGTGATTCTTCTCTAATACTTCAGGAAGCAATTAGGAAGTATAGTGGTAAAAGAATAGCGGTTTTTATTGATGGGCCAAAGGACACAGGTGCAGTATCATTAGCGAAACAATTGTTTAAGAATGATAATGTCATATTTGCAGGTATTCATGATGTTACGAACCCTGTAACCAAGTGTCGTGAAAATTATGGTTTTATGTCAAAATTTAAAAAGCATATTTTATCAACAGATGAAAATGCATTTAGGGATAAGTTTTCTTACCTTGATAAAGACATGATGGTTGTATTATACGACGATAACGGAGATTACTATGAGTCACCTGAGTATACTGAGCATACAATGAAGCGATTTCCCTTAGGATGTGGGGTAGGCATAGCATTAAACGAACATCATGATAAAGAATTAGCATGACTAAAAAAAATAGCTCGCATAAGGTATTAGTAACAGGAGGATTAGGCTTTATAGGCTCACATCTAGTAGATAGATTAATTGCTGAGGGACATGATGTTACAATCATTGATAATCTTAGCACAGCCACTTCTTCTGAGGACAATTGGAATAAGAAAGCATCCTGGCAGAGATTTGATATCAAGGATATTGGAAAGCTACAAGACCACTGTGCGTTAAAATTTGATACAATTTATCACATGGCTGCAATAGCAAGGATTCAGCCTAGTTTTAAAGATCCTGAATCATATTTTAACTCCAATGTGCAGGGTACCTTAGCTGTTTTAGAATATGCTAGAAAAAATAGGTCTAAGGTAATTTATGCAGGGTCTTCTTCTGCTTTTGCTGGTCCATATAAAAATCCATATACATTTACAAAATGGCAAGGCGAGGAGCTTTGTAAGATGTATGCAAAAGTGTTTGGGATCTCAACTGTAACTGCACGATTTTTTAATGTATATGGGCCTAGACAGCCTGAGGGTGGTGCATACTCTACTATATTAGGGATTTTTCAAAAGCAATATGAGGCAAATACTCCTCTAACAATTACCGGCGATGGTGAGCAACGCCGGGACTTTACACATATTGATGATATTGTCGACGGCATCATTCGTCTATCACACGATGAGTGGAGTGGTGAAATCTTTAGCCTAGGTAAAGGTAAGAATTTCAGCATCAATGAGTTAGCAAAAATGTTTGGAGGTTCTGTCGAATATATTACATCCCGCCCCGGGGAGGCAAGGATTACGCTAGCTGACTATTCTAAGATGCATGAAAAGACTGGTTGGGAACCAAAACAAAAACTTGAAAATTATGTAAAACAGTGGAAAAATGATTATAATTCTACATGATTTTTCCGACTAACAAGCCCCACATCTCATATAGCGAAGTCAAAAACTGGCGTGAATGCCCCTATAGGCATAAGCTTTTATATATTGATAAGCTGGGAACCTTTGAGGATAGCGTCTATACTATTTTTGGTACTGCTGTTCACGCCGGATCAGAAAAGTTTTTAAAGACCCGCGAGATTGATGTTCCGATGGTTCACTCAATGATTGAAGAGGGTTGGGAAAAATACGCATTTGATGATCCCATAAATGTAGAAAAACAAATTAAGTCAGCAGCAGATTCAGGGTGGAAATTTAAGCATCATAGGATGGAGAGCTGGAAAGATTGGGCTGAGACAATCTTGAATGACTTACCTGCCTTTATGGACGAGAACTTTAATGACTGGCAATATGTTGCCGCTGAAGACATGCTCTATGAGCCTATTCCTGATGACGAATTAAAGTTTAAGGGGTTTATAGACGGTATCATCGGAGATGTCACTAAAACAGGCAAGAAGCGTCTATGGGTTATAGACTGGAAGACTGCCGGCCGCGGTGGTTGGCAAAGAAAGAAGAAAGAGGATTTCTTAATACAAGCACAGCTAGCTGCATATAAGATTTTTTGGGGTCGCCGCGAAAAAATAGATTTAAAAACTATTCAATGTGCATTTATTCTTTTAAAGCGAGAAGCAAAGCCTGGGAAAGCAATATCAATGGTCAGAACATCAGTTGGGCCAAAAATGATTGAAAAAACAGAAAAACTAATATCAAAT
>TARA_R110000744_G_scaffold2627_3_pt1 | contig 12167 bp, 30 predicted proteins | sample TARA_R110000744 | Tara Oceans TARA_R110000744 (sample SAMEA4398083) | marine metagenome | biome: Polar Biome; feature: [DCM] deep chlorophyll maximum layer (ENVO:01000326); material: water (ENVO:00002006), including particulate matter (ENVO:01000060) such as... | depth 36 m | reverse complement strand
AGTGTGTTGATTAAATTTGTCATTTTGTTTTGTTTTAAGTTAGTATTTGTTTTTAATTATACTCAAATATACAACCTAATTGTAGTTAAACAATGCTTTGAAATGTTAAAGTTTTGTTAAAATTATGTTAAAATTTTACTTCTGTTCTGTTACCGTTCCATTTATTACCATCTAAATACCAGATAAAATTCTTTTGATATATTAAAGGTTTACCAATATAATCTAAAATACCATTTAATCTTTCTTTTGTGGTATTACTAAACCAGCCACAATTTGACAAGATTAGTTTATTATCTTTTATTTCAGCTATTAAATTATTGTGCAAATAAAATTTATTATTATTCACAAATGTATTTGATTTACTATAATTAGTATTATTAAAAAATGCTCTAGTACTTTCTTTTGTAATTTGTCTCATGTTGTTTAGTTTTGTCTTTCGTTTAAAATATAATTGTTAATACTTATTATATTATTTCTTAATTGGTAATTAGATAATTTAGCCAAATTTAAATAATCTTCGTGGCTCTCGAATTCATCGCCTGCCAATTCTATTATTTTATTAATTAATTTTATACGCTCAGTTTCTTTTTTCATTTGTTTATTTTATTAATATTTCTTTATCTTCTTTAGTGTCATAAATTGCAACCTCTTTTAATTGTTTAGCTTTTTTAATTGCATTTGTTTTGTTATCGTATGTATTGCAATAGTCAATATAATATTTATTTGTCTTTTTATCTCTCCAACCTCCCAAAATATCAAAATCTGTATTAATATTATATATGTCATTATATATATTAAAATAATTTATTGAAGGATTTTTCGAAGTATGCAAATTTTTTAAAGCTACTATATAACGCTTTTTATCTTTATTAATATAGTGGCTAAAATCTTCTTTTGCATTTATCTTGTTTATTATAGTTTGTTTTTTCATTTGTTTTTATTTTGAAGTATTAATAATGTTATTTGTATTCCGAGAAGTATTCCCAATAGTAAAAATATTATTTCTTGTTGTTCCATGTTGTTTAGTTTTATTTGTTTTGTTTAATTACTAGAATAAGTTAGTCGAATCAATGTTAGAAACTACGACAATTAATAAAGGTAGTATAATTAGTGTTACTATTGATATTCCTATGTTTGTTGTTGAATCGTTGTTTTTTAAAGTGTTGATTAAGTTTTTCATTTGTTTTGTTTTAAGTTATATTATTTGTTTGTTACTCAAATATACAACACATATATAATTAAATCAAAAAGTAAATGTTAAAATTTTGTTAAAGAAATGTTAAAATTTTATACTCCTTTAATAATATGCGCGCGCGTGTATACAAAATATATTTGACACTAACAAAATATTTTATGCTTTTCTACTGGCTTAATTTAGTTCTATAATTGTGCAAAGAAACAATTATTATTTAGAATGAATCTAAATAGAAAATAGGGGGGATAATGTTAAACGACCCCCATAATGTTAAACAGGGGATAATGTTAAACAGGGGGGATAATATTAAACAGACCCCATAATGTTAAACACCTTAATGTTAAACAAATTATCGGATAACATATTTTCCAGAATTATTTCCTTGTATTAAATATTGAAGTGAATATCTAATTGCATCAATGAAGTGATTGTATTTATCTATTGGCTTCTCTCCTCTTTCATGCCAAACATAATTGTTAAGCTCTCTGATAATACCACTAGAGTTTCTCTCTACTATAATCTCATAGTCTTGCATTAAAGCAATACCAGATAGTATACTACCCTTCTTCTTTATAGTAGGTCTAATGTTTAATCCTGTGTTCTTTAATTCATTTATAAGTCTTGGCTCTGAATTGTCACATATTATTAAATCTGCTGAACATTCCTGTCTATTCCTAAATGCTATGTCAGAAGTAGATAAACCAGTCTTTCCGTATATTTCTTTAACATATACCTTTCTGACTTCTTTATCAATAGAAACCTTTACAAGCGTTGTCATATCCATAGAGAAACCAAAATCTTGACCATAACAGGTTAATTCTGTCTGTGCAAACTCCCCTACCTTCCAATTCCTTATAATTGTTCCTTCAGCTTTCTCCATCCAACCACCTAAGATAACGTGTTCAAACTTATGAGGATTCCTTCTCTTCATTTCATATAACTGATTCAAGAATGAGTCGGAAAGGTTATCTTTGTTGTCTTCATAAGTAGTATGAATGTAAGTTGCATCTTCCTTGATTCCGTTAAATCCTCCTTGTATGGTTTTATATAAAAAGAATCTTTGGTATATCCAATGTTCTTTTGTAGCAGGGTTTAATATTAAAATACATCTGTTCTGTTTATTCTGTGAACGTATAGAAAAGTCTATCTTGTTAAACACATCTTCTTCCATAAGCTCCTCTGCTTCATCGACAACAAAGGCTGTAACGCCATTTAAGGACTTTAGAGCAGCTGTTTGGTTACCAGATGATGTTCGGATACCTTTAAACATTATAGAGCTTCCTGTCTTAAGATTTATAATCTCATCTTTAGTTATCCTAAAATCACTATGTACATTCATCAGGTCTATCTTCTCAATAAACTCAGGAATAATAGAAGTGTTAGCTGATGTTAAAGTATATCTAGTAAACAATACTTTGTGCCCTTCTTCATAAGTTAGGTTAAGTAGAAACAAAGCTACACCAAATGATTTACCTGAACCTCTACCACCAGTTACAATATAGTATCTGCTTTTAGATTGAAACAAAGGAATGTATTTACTATGTAGATTTATATTGTTATTCATCCTCTGGAGTTACATCTATTGTGTCTTCTAATATCTCTAAGTCTTTATTGTTAAAGAAGTTTATGACAGGAACTTGAACCTTACCAGACTTTTTAATTGCATCAATACTATCAGAAGGCTTACCATAAGCATACTCTAATAGTAATTTCATATGAGTAAAGTTATTTTTAGCTAATGTTGCTAGATGCTTAAAGGCTTCTTTCTCACTACCAAATACATCTTTCATAGCTGAGGTAGCATAAGATGCTATCCTATCCTTCTTAGCTTTGTTCTGTCTAGCTGATGGTAATTTATTTGTAGTTGATATAGGTTTTGGTGCAAGTCTTTTATTATGTTTCCTACCGTCTGTAGGTTTTATCTCTTGTGATTTATTCTTTTTTGCTCTAGCCATAATATGATAACGATTATTTAGTATTATGTTTTTTGTATAGCTTCATATATATATCTGTAATACCTTGATGTATAGTTGTTTTAGTATATACATCTTCAATAAACACTTTCTTTAATCCTTTCTCTATTACAACATTATAATCTTTATTGTTTTTAGTCACAGGATATATAACAAAGTCATTCTTAAAGCACCATCTTAAAGCTTTCTGCCTTTGATTCTCTAAGTACATTAATCTGTATAATCATTCATTAATAAATACATCTCATCATAATTATGTTTCTTATAACAAGCTACACAAAAGCCTTTGTCATTTACTTCTACTTCCTTAATCACTTCTTTTGTTATTACTTCTGGATTACCTTGACCTAATCTAAAAAAACAGTAACATAATAATACTATTAGTATACTTAATTTAATTGTTTCTTTCTTGTTCATCTTAATATGTTTTTAGCATTTGTACCATAGCATTAATTCTTATCTTAGCCACATCTATCTGTGCATCAGGTATTTGTCTTATTATATCTACTAGCTCTGCATCATCAGGAGCTTCTGTTGATTTAAGTAAAGCTTCATAATTTTCTTTAAGTCTTATGTATTTCTCTTGCACATCTTCTATAAGGCTAGGAGATTTAAGTATCTTATACATTGTACTATACTTTTCTTCACACTCCATTATTAAAGGAAATGTATTTCTTAAAGAGTATATCACATTACAATGACTCATCCCTAAAGTCTTTGATATTTCACTTAAACTATGCTCTGTGTTTTCTCTACACAACTTAAAGTAAACTGCTCTACAATAAGTTAATTCTCTTCTTCTGCTTTTAGAGTCTAACTTTAATCCTGTTCTTTGTTCTATTGCTTCTTTAATCTGTTCCGTTGTTTTCATCTTCGTTTATAAATTTTATTCTGTTTAATTGTTCGTACTCATTTAATTGTTTTGTTATTGAAACTAGAGAGTTGAATTTAGAATACTCTATTGCTTTATTTATTCCAGCACACTCTAAATACATTTCTCTTTCTTCGTATTCCTTTAACATTATTTCTATATCTTCATATAGAGTTCCTTGTTCTATCTCATACAAGGTTAGCATAAAGTATTCATTAATAGTTTTATTCCCTAAGCCTTCGCTCATTCAGTTCTTAGCTTTAATAAATTATAACATTGTATGTATTTTAACTTAGCTTTGCTCTTGTATATTATTGTGAATAATTCATATACTTTCTTGGTGAATTGATAATGACTTGTACAATCCTTTAGCAATTTCTCAGCATACTTCTTACCGTATCCCCTGCAATAGTTTACATTGTCTATGCTGTCTCCTATAATCATTTGCTCATAAAAGTTATATAAAGCTTCTACAGGTTCTATATCATATACACATCTATGTTTGTAATGATAGTTGTATATTAAAGCTGGCAGTTGTTTATAGTCTTTATCTATAGAAACTATAATCACAGTATCTCTACCATCTTCTTCAGCTATATTCTTCCAGTAAGCAGCGACTAAGTCATCTGTCTCAAGACTATACTTACTTACACTATTATAAGTTTCTGTTACATAATCATGAAGCTCTGTTAAAATACTAGGCATTCCAGAAGATTTTCTATTAGCTTTATAGTTGGTATCTAATATCTTTCTAAAGTTACCCTTACTATTGTTAAAGGTTATTACTTCTGATATATCATATATTTCATTCAAATCGTATATTATGTTTGTAAAGGAATCATTATACTTTTCTATAGCTAAATCAATATCCTCTTCAACACCATAAGATGATGCCCACACTAAACTATCTGCATCAAATAACGCTACCATACTTCTTCTAGGTTTTTAACTGCTTCTTCTTCTAGTTCTTCTATAATGTTTTGCTGAAGTATATCTATAATGTTCTGTCCTCCAGATAACACTTGATGACAATTAAAATCACTACTGATATCTGGGTACATATAACTACCATCTTGTCCTTTTTCATAATCTCCTACAAGAACTAATACTATGTCATCGTATTCGACTGTTACTTCTTTTTTCATATTGTTTTTGTTTTATTGTTTATGTCTGCAATATAATATAAATATATTTGTATTACAACTTTTTTAACTCTAAATGTTTAATGTAATCATATTTAACCTTAACAACCTTATCTTTCTTCCCCCATTTCCTTCTAGTATAGAATTTTAAATATTCGTATTTATTAGTAGACTCTTGTTTTACATTATCATTTATGTATTTTAATAAATCTATTCTTTTATAAATACTAAAGCAATCTAGCTCTATTATAAACATAGCTATATAAAAAGCATCTCCTCTTAACCAACCTTTATTTCCATTCACATTTGTATGCTCAAGCCAGATGGTTTCTAAATGTCTATTACCCTTTACATCTACACCATGACCATTAACATAACAATCTATATGTCTATACCAATCATCTTCTTGTGTTGCTTCTGTCCACTTGTAACCCTTAGACTTTACCGTATCCCTAAACAAAGACTCGTAGTAATTTCCATCTTTCGCACAAGAGCTATATCTTTCTTTACTTACTTCCACCTTCTAATTCTTTTTGTAAGTTAGCTAAAGCTCTCCAAGCTACCTTAGCTGAATGCCTAACACCATCTGAGTCTATCTTACCTGCTTCTACTAAATGTCTCGCTAAAGCATCTAATTCGTCTGTACTCTTGTTTCTATCCCAATGCAAAGGCTTATCAGGATGATGTTGCTCATTCCCTATTAAAGAAACTCTAGCAACTTCTGCTACAGCATCAGGAAAATACTTAATGAGTCCTGTGTATATAGGTATTCTTTTTCTCTCTTGACTATTCGTTGGTAAGCTTCCAACTAACTCCTCGTATTTCTTTAGGCTATCACTCATTTTCTTTTTCTTCTTCTTTAAATAATATCTTTTCTAGTTTATCTAATCTTTCAGTCATACTTACATTTGTTAAATACAACTGACTTAGCACTCTTTCCACTCTACCCATTCTCTGTGAGGTTGTATGTTTTTTATCTTTTAACATATTATAGATTTATTAATTATTCTGTATTAAATTTAGTATATACAATTATCGAATCAACATCACACTCTCTGTTTATACAAGTGTAATTACTTTCTATTCCTTCACTACCATCTGTACAAGACCAATCATAGTCTCCACCCCACAGTAATTTATTTGTACAGCTTGAACAAATCATAAATCCATTAGTTCGTTAATTGCTGTGTGTCCTCCGATAACTACTCCACAACCAATAGCTGGTTTCTTTCCTGCTTTAGCATAAGCAAAGGCATATTTATCGTGGTCAATCCCACAACCTACCTGTGTGCCAAAGACTCTAAACTTTGCACCTACAGTCCACTCTGTGTAACATTGAGTATGCAAGTGACCTTGTACAGTAGACATCATATCTGCTTTAGACTTAGTTCTAGCAGTACCTCCTTCTCCATGTATATATTGAACATTATCAATAACAACTCTTTCTATAAAGTTCCACTTAGGAGTATTAAGTACTTCAGAATAATCTCTTACCCATCTACTTGGAATACCTCCTGTTTGTGCCTTCCTTGCTATAATCCTATCATGATTACCAATCGTCACATCTGCTTTAGGAAATGCTCTATACCACCTAGCTATTCTCTTTATAGCTAAGTCAAGTTCATCTCCTCCACCCATACCATCTGCTGATGCTTCATGATAAGAAGAATAGTGATTATCAATTACGTCTCCAATAAAAACGACTCTATTACAATTATACTTTGCATAAACATCCTTACAATGTTGAAGGTAAGAGTCTAAACAAAATGGCTCGTGTAAATCTCCTATAACTAAAACTCTAGTTTCTGGCTTAGTTATATTTAAGAACGCTTTAAGTTTATTACCTTTTAATCTTGGTCTAAAATCTTTCATACTAATTATTATGATACTCGTTAAACAATAGCTTTAATTCGTGTATAACTGTTTTAACACAAGAAGAACATCCTGTTCTTTTCTGTCTCATATTATATACTCTATTATATATAGTAAACAATATTTCTTGGTCTGTTGTAGAGATTACATTTCTATCTTCACTAAACCAATCCTCTAATGTAAAGTACTCCTCTTCTGTTAAACACTCTACATTTCTTTGAGAGAAGAACCTTATCTTATTTAAAGTTTTCTTTCTTTCATCACATCCACAGTCTTCTCCAAAGATAGACTTAACTACTTTCTTTATTCCTGTAGCTTCTGTTATCTTTTCTACTACATCTCCTAAACCAACACCATTATTAGAATCAAATAATTCTTTCCACTTCTTGTACTCTTTAGTTCTCTTGTCTAAATTCTCGTAATATTCTTTATTTCTTTCCATAGTATTATATTTTATCGTAATCTTTATTATAAAAATCCTCTACATCTTCCATAAACTTGTCTTTTATTATATCTCTATAGTTTCTTATAGAGTTATATAAACTGGACCTGCCTATACCTAGTTCTTTAACTAGCTTGTCTAATGATAAACCTGTCGTGAAATATGCTATACACAAGTTCTTGTTATAGAAATCCCAACTATTTATTTCATCTAGTATCTTATTATATATTCTAGTAAACGCTTCTTGCTCTTCTAAATCAACTCCTGAGTATACACTACTAGACTCATATATATTATTTGCTTCGTCATTCTCTAGTATCTCAAAGAACTGGTATCTACCTTTAGCTCTTTTATAGTCAAAATACATTGACTTTAATGTTAAATATATATAGAACCTGTTTGCTGACTCGTCATTATACATTACGTTTTTTCCTCCTTCAATAAGTCTATGAACTTTAATATACATTTCTTGCACTATATCTTCTGCTATGCTAGGATTACATCCTAAGTTTACTACCATCTTCACCCACAGCTTGTGACTCTTGGCAATCTTTTCTAAATCTCTCATTTATACTTTTTATAAAAACTTCAACTCTTGGTTTATCTCTATCTAATTCTGTCGGCATTATTGTTTCTGTTTTTACAAAGTCATCATTATCATCTGTCCAACAACCGAATTCAGTTATTGCATCTAAAAGATATTTTGATGTTATACTTACAACATTCATTTTGTCTAAGTTATTATTCCTAGCTTTATAAACCTTATAAGTAATCTCTACTGGTGTTTTTATTTTTACTCCTACTAACTGCTCCTTTAATAACTCCTTATACTTAACCTTAACTTGATTATTTATTTGAAAGTGTAAATTTCTATATGTGTTCATGTTAACAAAAATCTTTTTATCAGGCTTTGTTTTTCTTTCTAACACAATATATAAAGGGCAAATTAATTTAATCATACTATTTCGTTATCTATTTGTTGTATTAGGTAACGTAAATCTTCTTTACTAAACTTTCCCTCTATTGCTTCTTTGTATGTAGAGAGTTTTAAGTTATAGTATTCTGTTTGGTCTTCTAACCTTTTTATTTTAACATCTATATTCATATTATATCTTTTTATATTTAATTCCTAATCCTTGCAAGTGGTCATAAACATTACCAACTACTTCTGGTAATCCTATATCGTTAATCTTAAAGCTAAAGGTCTCAAAGGAATACCCTCTACTTCTTTTGCATTTAACAGTTACTTGTTCTGTATGAACAGTATTTAACTCTAATTCTATCTGGCTCTCACATTTTTTCTCTAACAGAGAACCTAAATGACCTGTTGGCTTAGAGCTTCCGAAGTTGCTATGTATAACTGTAATTATATGACAGTCAAACTTAGCACTCCATTCCATAATCTTTTGCACTACCTTGTTACTTTCTTCTAGGTTGTTTACATCAGACACTAAATCAGCAATACCATCTATAACCACTAAACCTACTTTACCTTGTTCAATCTTGTTTCTAAGATAGTATTCTATAAAATCTAATCTAGTTTTATAACCTACCGTTCTTAAACCAAAGGTATGATAACAACCAACGTCTTTACCGTCATTCATATCTAAGACACGCTTAAATACTCTTTGTGAATGCCACTTACCTTGTTCTGTATCAAAATGTATTAAACACCTATCGTCTTTATGCCCTTGTATATCTCCTCCAAATCTATTCTTACCTGATAAGTAAACAGATGCTAGTAGGCTAATAAAGAACGTTTTCTTTGTCTTAGGTGGAGCTTGTACAAAACTAAAGTTGCCATAAGTTCCTATAGGTATAGGATACGTTTTAAGCCCTGTTTTAGTATTTATAGTATGTTCCCCTAAAGACAATGCTACAGGAGGATAAGAAATAATCTCTGTAGTATCTACAAAGCATTCCTTTTCAATCTGTTGCATAAACATATTACTAATTGTTTCTTGTTCTGTCATTGTTTGTTTTTGTTTATAATAAAAAAGGGAGGGCTTTTACACCCTCCCCAAATATTAAAATGGTAAGTCGCTATCTGCTGATACAACTTCTTTTTGAGCTTTTTGTGGCTCATCATCCCTCACTACAGCAGTACATTTTCCGTCTGTCCATACTACCTTACCATTCCCTATGTAGTTCCTAGTCTTCTTAGCTTCTCTCTCTTCTTTCGTTTGAGAGTCATAAGCTGACACGTTACTTCCATAGTCGTTAGTTTCATCGTTAACACTTACTGTAAAATTATAGTAAGTTCCTTTTTTACCTTTTACGAATTTCTCCTTAGGTAAGTTTTCTAAGTTTATACTTAAATTGATAATTGCACTCATAATATATATATATTTATTTAATTAATAATTCTTTTGTTTCTTTAGCTAACTTATACTTAGCTTCTATTTGTTCTAAACTTCCTCCACCTTTAATAAAGTCTTTAGCTTTGTTAAACTCAGGAGTGTTAACATTTAGCCACTTCTTATCTTTACCATGTGTATTAGTAGAGTCTGCATCTTTAGTATCGTCAATAAGCAACAAACCATTTAAAGCATACTTTCTTGCATAAGAACTTGATGAGCCAAATGATTGCGCTATATCCATTCCTTTTCTGTTAGGGTCAATACCTGCTTGCGCAGTTACTTCTATCTTTCCCTCTCCATCAAAGAATACTGCTCTGGCTTCCACATAAGGAATACCTGCTACTTCTTTAATAGTGTCTGTTACCATAATAGATACATCTTCAGTCAAAAGGTGTGGCTTTACTGCTTCTAAAATGTCCTCACAACTTCTGTAGTTATACTTACCGAAGTTATTTCTTTGGTTCTTTGGTGCTTTCAACTTTGATTGAATAGCGATTAATTTTTGTGTTATCATATTGTTTTTATTTAATTATTTGTTGCAATATAGTAATTTATATTTAATTATACAAATTATATAAAGATTTTCTTGTTTGTTTCATATCTCATCTGAGATAAAGCTAATTCTAATTCTCTGTTTTCTATGTGCATAGAGTTTGCATAAAAGTACATTTCATTTAATGCTTTTATATACTTGTCAGATTCTTTAGGTTTGCTTTCGCTAAACTCTAATAGTAACTCTCCTAACATATTAAAGTTATTATAAAAGTTAATCTCTTGCATCGTCCTTCAGTATTTCTTGTTGAACAATTCTTTTATAATCTTCTGGACAATCCTTGTCACATAACTCAAATATAAAAGTTGTTAATCTTGTTATTTCTTTTTCTAATTCTGAGTTCTTATTCATTAGCACACTATTACTTTGCGTTAACCAATCTACTAAACTATTTATTGTGTTCATAATTATCTGTTTTCTCTTTCTTTGTTAAATACTAATTCGTTTTTTCTGTGTGTTTTAAATCCTGTTATTGGATTGTACTTGAAATCCCAATATTTAAAGGGAATCTTTCTTCTTTTTATTGTGTTCATGTTTTATGTTTTATTATTATTATGATACAAATATATATAATAACTATTTAATAAACAAAAAAAAGAGGCAGAATAAAATCCTACCTCCTTAAAAACAAAAAAACAAAACAAGGGTCTACCAAAGATATAGACCTCTTTCTTTCAAGTCATCAGTATCAAAGTAAACTTCATCTCTTGATATAGCTACCCTAGATACTCCTTCTAATATTAATAATCTTACTAAATCCATTCTTTTCTTAGGATTTAATACTCTAAGCTTTATAGCTTTTCCTATTCTATGTGAATTATTTGTTGCTAATGGTATTTTATTAGCATAACTTGGAGAAGTATAACCTAATAATACATCAAAGTTTCTTCTAGTCTTTTTGACTATCTTATCTAATATGTATACTGGTTGTCTTTCCATAAACTTATATCCACTACCTATCTCATCAGGAGAATCAAACATACTCCATTGTAAATAATCTAAACCTTCTATGTCTAAATTGTTATCCACATTCAAATATAGCAATATATAACCTTAATAAAAAATAAAGATATTGAGAATTGTTAATAAAATAACTTGACTTTCTAATTTATTTTGTATAACTTCGTAAATATAATGAAGTATATAAGTTTTTTATGTTTGTGATGGAGTCTACAAACGGAATCACAAATCACAATATTGAATAAGTTAAAATAAATACAGGATAATTGTGTTCTATTACTTGATAGATTTAAACTTCTCAACTCCTCTTGAACCAAAGTAGGCTACATAGACAGTTATTAAAAGTGATTTAAGTAAATCTACCCATCCACTATCTACATTAAACTCTATATTAAAGCTATCCAATAATATTAAACATACCATAGAAGCTGTTAGGAATACTAATGTCATTGGTCTAGTGTTTTTACTTAACCAACTATCACTAGCCATATCACTACTCCAACGTTTAGATACTTCTTGCATTTCTACCATATCCATTTCAAGCAGTTTTAAAGCCTTTTCTTTATCTTCTGGTGGCAAAGACTCATCTTTGTCTATAAGCCCTTTAACGATACCTAAAATACCGTTAGAGGGTAATACGTTGCCTAGAGTGTCTATAATGCCAGAGCCATTGTTACTTAAGAATGCTCCTACTTTTGTATCTTTAAACTTCTTCTTCATCGCTCCATTTAAAGTGTAAACATACAAAAACTAAATAAATATTTAATTCCGTATGGTCTTCTTCATCTAATGCTGGGTA
>TARA_R110000744_G_scaffold2953_3_pt1 | contig 12190 bp, 10 predicted proteins | sample TARA_R110000744 | Tara Oceans TARA_R110000744 (sample SAMEA4398083) | marine metagenome | biome: Polar Biome; feature: [DCM] deep chlorophyll maximum layer (ENVO:01000326); material: water (ENVO:00002006), including particulate matter (ENVO:01000060) such as... | depth 36 m | reverse complement strand
AAAGTAAACGTAAGCCACTACACTGACCGCGACGGCGCAAAGGGCAATCCACAACACATCAAACCATAGATTGTACCTGCCGTGGCGCCCAACGGTGACTGCGTGATGGGTTGCCAAAATAATCACTGCTACAAACCCTACGCTATGGGCATAGCGCCACGCCTCGTAAGACAAGCCGATTTTGTTCTTTTTGATTGCCATTAGCACTAACACAATCAGCAGTGACCAAGCGTATACCCCCGTTGCTGACTCAGCACTGGTGAACATGATCCATAAATTATCTAGAGCAAAAGACGGCGCAACAATAAAGCGCGGCAAGCCAATCAGAAAAGGATGCAAGAAAAACAAAATGGCGAGGTATTCCCCTGCCTTGTTATGTACCCGCATAGAGTTATCTACGCCAATACGGCTATTGATGGCATCCACTCGACCATTAAGGAGGGTAAATTGGCACAACATCATGGCCATACCGCTGATACTCAGTAAGGTAACTAGTTCTTCATACCAACCACGGATCTGTAGCCCTTCAATATATGACAGCGCCCAAGGAGCAAGAATTAACATGATGTAAATCGTCACCAGTGAATAAAAACTCATCGGGGAGCGTTTGATTGCAGGTAGCTGCCCTACATCTCTTGTTAAAAGTTTGTTGTTCATTGAGATACCTATTTACCAAGGTGTTTTTAACATCGTGTTCGACGACTATGGAAAGTAGGTACAGCTCTTGTTGAATAAGCTGCCCTAAAATACGTCTCAAACAATTTTTCGATCTATGGTAAAACGCTCTAGAAACGAGCACCTACCGTAATGCCCACTGTGCGTGGTGCGCCCACGTTAACCGTGCGGCAACCGCAGCTAAACGGCGGGTTAATTAGCTGACCAACTACATAATCTTTGTCAGCTAGGTTTTTCGCCCATAAGTCCATGTAGTAAGTTTCTGCGTCATAACGGATCCGCGCGTTAAATAAGCTAAACGCTTCCTGTTTATCTAAGTCCGTATTGCCACGGTCAAAGTAAGTATCTGAACGATAAGACCAATCCAGGCGAGTCGTCAGATAGGCATCACCAATGGTTTTGGTGTATTCAATACCGGTATGTGCTGTCCATTCAGGTGCATAGTTCAAACGGTTACCTGAAAAATCTGTCGGCGGAATATCAATAGAATATTCATCATAGGTGGCATCTAGGTAGCCCACTGAACCATCGACTTTAAAGTCCTCGGAAGGTTGATATTTATATTCCACTTCGACACCGGTAATGGTTGATTGCGCAGCATTGTCTGTTAACGGGCCATCGCCGGTTAAACGAAATACCTGCAAATCTTGATAATCGTAATAAAATGCCGTTAAGTTCAGCATCACTGTGTTATCGAAAAAAGTATTTTTAGAACCGATTTCATAGGCGTCCACAAATTCGGGGTTATAGGGAACTTGATCGCCATTTTCGTCGCTAGCACCACCATTAAAATCATAGCCGCCCGACTTATAACCGTGGGCATAACTGGCAAAAACAAGATTTGTTTTGGACAGTTGATAATCAGTACTTACCCGATAACTCGGTTCGGTAAAGGATGTTTTGCCCGTATCTGTGCCTTCAGGGCCAAGCTCGCCTGATAAAAAGCGCACATTATTAACGAGGTCTACTTGGCCGCCAGTTTCTCGTGTTTGCTCTTTTTCATCGCGGGTATAGCGCAAACCACCAGTAACAGACCATTGGTCAGTCAACTCGTAAGACAGCTGAGCAAACAAGGCCGTTGAATCTACCTCGTGGCTGGCCATCCTAAGCTGACGTATACCACCTCCACCTGCCACGGCATCCTCTCCCAAATCAACGTCCAGAGGCACTAACCCAGTTGGAACCATAGTTTCGAATCGCTCCGTGAGCTCTTCATGGTAATAGTAGGCACCTAAAATCCATTGAAAGGGGTCATCGGTTTGGGAAATTAGGTTTATTTCTTGGCTATATTGCTCGGCGCTATTCTGACGATGGCGGGTTTCAATCGCTAATTCAGAACCGTCAGCATCAACTAAAATTTCGTTGTCGTTGGTTTGATAAGAAGTAATGGCTTTAAGCAACAGATCATCCGACAAACTTACTGTGGCATCAAAGTCCATCCCCTGAATCAAGGTATCCACGAACTCGGGGGCGTTTTTTCTGATTTCATGCAGATCATTAGGAAATGGCAATATACTCTCGCCAGAAGGTGTGGTGACTAAGTTGTATGCATCAGCAAGTACAGCCGCACCTGCTCCAGCATCTGAAACACCGACTAAATAATTGCTGGGGTAGCCATTTTCAGTGCTAATGTCCGTCCCTAAATACTGCGATCCAGGCCCCGCACCGCCATTTTTTGAGAAATAGCCACGTAGTAATAATTCATCCCCTGCATCGTTAACATATAAAAGCTGAGCACGTCCGCTTTGCGAGTCTTTATCATCCACATCCCGTCCACTTTCATACAAGTTTTTAATATAGCCATCGTGGCTTTCGGTCATCATGGTCACTCGCGCATACAGGTTGTCTGTAAGGGGCACATTTACTACGCCACGTACACGCTGCTCGTTATAGTTACCAATGGTAAAATCGGTATAACCTTCCACAATGTCAGTAGGTTTCTTAGTAATGATATTAACAGAGCCACCCGTTGCGTTACGTCCGTACAGCGTACCCTGTGGGCCGCGCAGTACCTCTAATCTGTCCACATCAAACACGTCACCGGCAGCCGCTGAATTTCGCCCAACATAAACACCATCAATGTGCAGTGCAACACCTGGGTCGCCACCACCAACTAGGGTTTCAGTACCCACACCACGTAGTGTTACGCGTGCCACGTTCTGCCCTGCTGACTGCACCGAGAAGTTGAGATTAGGCGTAGACTCTTGAATACCCGCAAGCGAAGAAGCCCCTTTAATATCAAGTTGTTGTTGTGAAAAGGCAGTCACCGAAAGGGGAATATCTTGCATACTTTCAGAACGTTTGGTCGCAGAAACCATAATCACTTCAATGCCTTGTGACTCTTGTGTGTCTTGCGCTTCGGTTGTTACTTGCTTTGTGTCCGTGCTATTTTCTTGAGCACTAATATTCAGAGGGTTAAAAACGCTGGCTATGGATGTCGCTAACAATAGTAATTTGAATGGGGCTTTCACCGTGTGTTCTCCTTGGATTTTATTATTTAAGTTGAAGACAAATTGTTTAATTCATTCTTAAAATAGCGTCCAAGTGACTCACCCAATTTGGCGCTACCGTTTACCTCAACCAAAACAAAATTTACAGTTGAGTTACATAAAATTCACAAATGGACATTACGCTGGCTTTAACCGCCAATCAATACACTCGTTTCGTATAGTGAAACAGTCGAATATTTAATATTTCGGCCAATGTGAAAGTGAGAGAACTCTATTGGTGGATGTTAGGAGGGTGATTTTTCGTCAACCCCATTCGATATTTGCTATGAGTTAGCGGAGATTTTGGCATAGAGTAAGATAAGTAGCAGAGTGATGAGAGTAATTATGTCAGCCAATTTTCACGTAAAAACAGATGGTCAGGTGGTATCTATCAGCATTATCGGCCAATGGTCAGAACAAGTAGCATTAAACTTTGAGAGGGAAATGCACCGAGTCATCCCGACTGTTTCCGCTAGAAAATTCGCTCACTTAGTGTCATTTGAACAATGGGAACTTAGCACACCGTCTGTTGAGCCAATTATCAAACGCGTCATTGGTTGGTGTGTCAGTCAAGGTATGTGTGCAGCTGCAGAAGTATTCAGTACTGATGTACTTAAAGAATACTTGCTCAACAAATCCGTCGAGGAAGTCAGAGACCATGTCACGATCCGTCGTTTCAGTAGCGAATCAGACGCCCGAAAGTGGCTAGCTGAAATGGGCTTTGAAACGCACGCATCTCAATTGATAAAAACGTAAGCTTCAGAGGCATTTATTCTCGTATCATACGCTTATAACGCTCATCAAAGTGTCTGAAACCTAATATAATTGTCTCAATCTATGATGTTCAGATACAAAATCAAACCACTTGCCCGGCTACATAACCAGACGACCATGCCCATTGGAAGTTATAGCCCCCTAGCCAGCCAGTGACGTCCATCACTTCGCCGATGAAATATAGCCCTTTCACATCTTTGGCTTCCATGGTTTTAGAGGACAGAAAATCTGTATCCACGCCGCCTAATGTGACCTCTGCGGTGCGATAACCTTCTGTGCCGTTAGGTTTTAAGTGCCATTGATGAAAGGCTTTTGCAACCTCATTTAGGCTCTTGCCTTGATATTGTTTTAAGGGTTTGTTCTCAATGCCCAAATAGGGCAACACGGTTTGTACATAGCGTTTGGGGTAAAATGCCGCTAAGGCATTACTGAGCAATACATCCGGTTGGCTTTGTTGGGCTTTGTGCAATTGTTCATACAAATCACCATTTGGGTATAAGTCGAACTCAACTGCTTGGCCTGGCTCCCAAAAAGACGAGATTTGCAGCACGGCTGGGCCACTTAAGCCTCTGTGGGTAAACAAGATATTTTCATTGAAGCTGGTGTCGTTGCAGTTAGCGCTAGCATCGAGGGAGATCCCGCTTAGCTCGGCGAGTACGTTTTTGTCTTGCTCGTGCAGAGTGAAAGGCACTAGGCCTGCGCGGGTCGGCTTTACCGTTAAACCAAATTGCTCCGCGACTTTATACCCAAATGGGCTGGCACCCAGTTTCGGCATAGAAAGCCCGCCCGTGGCAATCACCAGGGATTCACATTGATACTCGCCTTTACTGGTCTGCAAGGTAAAACCGCTATCACCTTTTTCTATTTTCAGTACATCACATTGATTGGTGACTGTGGCGCCTGCTTTGTCGCATTCGCTCAGCAGCATGTTGAGTATATCTTTGGCGCTGTCATCACAAAACAGCTGACCTAAGGTTTTCTCATGATAGGCAATACCGTGCTCAGCAACCAGACTGATGAAATCCCACTGGGTATATCGGCTTAGCGCAGATTTACAAAAGTGTTTGTTATCACAAAGGAAGTTTTCGTGAGAGGCGTACATGTTGGTGAAGTTACAACGACCGCCGCCAGACATGAGAATTTTGCCACCGATACGCTTAGCGTGGTCGAGCACAGCCACACTACGCCCGCGCTTTCCCGCTTGCGCTGCGCAAAATAAACCTGCTGCACCTGCACCTATGACGATTACGTCTACTTTCTTCACTTTACTGCCTGTTGTTTTAGAAGGATGGATTTCGCGCGGAGTATAAAGAATTTTGCTTTAAAAACCCAAATTAATGCTAAGTTGTGCTCACGCTATCTTCTATATTCCGCCTATCTGAGGAGCCACTTTGACTGACCTTCAACCTAGCAAACGGACTTTTATCGATTTGAGCCACCGCATCTATGACGGCTTAATTACTTACAAGGGTTTACCCGCGCCCATTATGTGCGACTACCTAAGTCGCGAAGAATCAAAAAAGATTTACGGTGATGGTTATCAAGTACAGATTGGCAAAATCGAAATGGTCAGTAATACCGGCACCTATATCGACACACCATTTCACTTTGCGGCAGACGGTGACGACCTTGCACAAGTGTCTTTAGAATTGCTAGCTGATTTACCCACAGTGGTGATTGATGCAAAAGATAGCATAGAGATCGGCCTACACTTTTTTGAGAATGCGGATGTAGCGGGTAAAGCAGTGCTTATCAATACCAATTGGAGCAAGCACTGGAACAGCGAGCAATACTTTGAGAATCACGCATATTTGACTGAAGAGGCGGCGCAGTGGTTGCTTAATAATGGTGTAAAACTAGTGGGTATTGATTCACACAATATTGATGATACGCGAGGCCAAAAACGCCCAGTACACAGCCTGTTGTTGGCTAACGAAGTATTGATTTGCGAGCATCTTACCAATTTGGATAAAGTGCCCACCAGCGGTGCGCGCTTTTATGCGGTACCGCCTAAAATTACCGGTGTAGGCACCTTCCCGGTTCGGGCGTTCGTGCAAATCAACTAAGGGCTTGTTAACTTTTTTGCAGAGCTTCTATGCGTTTATCTAGCGGCGGGTGGCTGGAAAACAGTTTTTGTACCTTACCTGCACTGATAGCAAACGCCGCCATTTCTTCTGGCATGGGCGGCGCATCTTGGTTTTGCTTCAAACGTTTAAGCGCCGCAATCATATTGCTGCGCCCAGCTAAACTTGCGCCACCAGCGTCCGCTCTGAATTCACGATAGCGTGAGAACCACATTACGATCATCGACGCTAAAATGCCCAATATCACTTGGCTGATAATCGATACAATCCAAAACGCTGGCCCATGACCCCGTTCTACTTTAAATACGACTCGGTCTACCACATGGCCGATAACCCGCGACAAAAACACCACGAAAGTATTCAGAACGCCTTGGATTAGGGTCATGGTAACCATATCGCCATTGGCTACGTGGCTAATCTCGTGCGCAAGTACTGCCTCAACTTCGCTTTGGGTCATGCTCTCAAGCAAACCTGTACTGACTGCAACCAGGGCGTTGTTTTTATTCCACCCTGTGGCAAAGGCATTTGGGCTTGCGTGCACAAATATACCCACCTCAGGCATGCCGATATTAGCTTGCTCTGCTTGGCGCTCTACTGTGCGTAACAGCCAACGCTCGGTGTCATTTTCGGGACGCTCAATCACATGCACATTCATGCTACGCTTGGCCATAAATTTCGATATCAGCAAGGAGATGATTGAGCCACTAAAGCCAATAACGGCCGAGTAAACAAGCAAAGCCTGCAAGTCTAAATCAACCCCGTTTTGTGCTAACAAACCTTGAAAACCAAACAGACTAAAGACCAAGCTAATCAATACCATAACGGCAATATTAGTGGCTAAAAACATTAATATTCGAAACATATTTCACACTCCAATTAGATATGCTTAATATGTGGACAATCTCTGCACAGCGCAATAGCCAAGGTGCGATGATTCAATATTTTTTGAAAGACATAGCTTCATTAAACAGAGTTACATTGGCCCGGCATTGGAAAACGAGGAATAGAAGAATGCGATGCTAAGGATTGAGTTGCCTTGCCACTCGTTATAAACCCGGTGAGCTCTTCATCAATAAGTGCTTTCACCTTGTGTAAAGCAGGTCGCATAACAATGGTTAATGGAACCGTACTGGTTGGTTTTGGGGATTGATGAATTGTCAGCCCACAGTATTCAGGAGCCGAGAAGATGAGTTTAGCGTTATAGTTATTGAGCACTGCATAATCGCAACGGCCCTTTGCCAACATTAAGCCCAGCGTGTCTTGAGTAGATGATTCAAATCGAAGCAATTTTCCAGCCTCAAAAGATGCCTGTAGGCCAGTGTAGGCGTAGCCTAGCTGAGTACAAACCCGCTTATTCTCAACGCTAGCGAAGTCAAACTCGTCATCAAACGGCGTGAGGCTATATAAAAAGGTCTTATGCTGAATAATCGGTATGCTGGTAATGACTTTGCTAGGCTCAGATACCCAGCCCAAATTCGCAAGATACAAATCAACTTTGCCTTCTTTTGCAAATGTTTCGCTACGTTGTTGATTTGAATCCACGAAGGTAATGTCTAATAGTTCGCGCCGCTTTAAGGCTGCAAAAAATTCTGGTACCAGCCCTTTGTAGGTTTGCGAAGGATCGTCGTAATACAGATAGGGGAAGGAACCGGGAGTATTAACCGCAAAGGTAAGTTCATAGGGTTCAGTGGCTTGCGCCAGTTTCGCGTTAAACGGCAGTACAAGAAGTAATATGGCAAGTTTACATAAGCGCACCAGCGTCAAACGAAATTCCTTTACTAAGCGACTTTAAGTCAATCAGTATCAATATTTCACGCCCATAGGTCAACTTTGATTACTTGAAAATTAACAGCAGAAGAGGCTTGCCCCCAACTCCATTAGCACCGCACTCAACGCCTGCGGGTTAGTCTTTTGAAGGTATGTTCTGCAGTAGGTTGATAATAGTGCGGTTATTATTTAATTTGGCCAGCTCAATCAAGTAATCTTTCTCAATGTCTTGCATAGGCCCAGTTGGCAGTAGCTCTTTCACGGTTTGCTCTTCACCGTTGGCAATAGCGGTTTTTAAGGCTGCAAAGTGCGCGATACCGTGTTCATTTTGATCCTGTTTACTAGACGTCATAACATGTCCTCCATTAAGAATTCACTTCTAACCTAACAGCTCAGCCTTGGCTTGATCAACAAGAGCTAACAATTTGTAACCTTTGTATTTGCTTTATCATACTCAGGGCGCCGGCAGGTAAAAAAGCCGATTGGCAAAACCTTCTGAGAATAGCGCATGATTAGAGGTAGGCTATATTGTCGGTTTGTCGGCGTAGAAAGATTGTGAATAACTAGAAGGTGCTACAGCACAGACGACTGCCACCAATAGCAGGTGACAATTGTGCCGCAAGGATTACATGTCTGATTGAAATACTCACACCTGCCTTTTATTTTTGCACTAGGAGCAAGCTTCCACTTGGTGGGTTATATCTTCTTTTTGTTGCTCTGCTTGTTCAAAACGGCTGATTAATGCACTTCTGATCCAAAGTGTGGCTAAAGCTAAAACAACCCCTTTAGCCGCCATACTTGCGCTGGCATCATCGGGCAGCAAGAACAAGTTACTGCTACCAATAAAGTAAATACCTAACGCTATGGCGGTAGGCCAAGCACTGACTGTATTTATTGCTAAGCCCGCTAATACGTAACTCAGGCCTACAGATAACAGCGGCATGTAAATAAAAGCACTTAGTAGAGGGGAGTTTGGGTTAATGTACCCAAAAAGGCTTAAAGGCATAGCACAGAGTCCAATCAACAGACCCACAAAGATTGGCGCCTTATGGATCCCTACCAAATTGGACAGCTCTTGAAAGATAACTCCTCTCCAGCAAGCCTCGAAAGGGAAAACCACTAAAATAGCCATTAGCACCCCGACAACAGTGATCGTAAGACACAAGTTAAGGGCAAAGAAAGCATAGGATTGAGGCTCGTTACCTAACAACAATGCGACATTAGTTATGTGGATTTGTTGGCGTACCGTATCTAAAAAATACACTTGATCATTTAGATGTCCCAGTCGCCCAAAATACAAAGAGCCCTGCTCTGCGAACAATAATACGAAACCAGTAAAAATACCTATCCCTATCCATTTAATATCAATACGTTTAACACTGACTAGCATCAAGTTAATGCATTTTCTTCCACTTAATAAACATGCCAATAGGGGGATCCACATTAAACTCACTATTAGCATTCCTCCAAAGCTAATAATGTCGATATAGGCAAATAGACACTGCACTGAGATACTGGTGATAAAAATAACTGCAACAAGAAAGTTAAACTTTTTTATGGTGAGTTGCATGTACGCCCCCTTAGCTTGCTAAAGCATCGAATTGTTGCCAATTGATTTGGCGGTGAATATTCAATAAAGGCACTTGAATCGTATTAACTGCTTCGTCCCAAGTTTTCCCCGTTGTAGTTAACGCGTGGTACTGATCATAGTAAAAGCCAACTTTGCCGTCTGCTTGGCATTGCTGCTCGATAAAACGCAGAGAAAAGATGAGGATATACTCTATATCTAAACGCTGAATATCTGGTATTTGCTCTTCTAAAGTCTTAAGTACCGTCAGTGCTAATGGCAAGTTGTAGTCATTAAGAAGTCTAACCAACTGCCCTGAAGCATATGCTGCAAAGTAAGATAATGAGGGGCCTCTTGCCCATATAGTATCTATATGGGTAGCAGCCAGTCTGAATGTCATGCCGGCCACGAGCATTGTGTGATAATGCTTTACCCAGGTTTGAAATTCATCACTGGTTTCACTTAGCTTTTCGAACCCTTCTGGCTCACCTGGGCCCGGTACTATGGTGTGACCAATTAAATTCTTGTCTACTAGGTCTAATGCATACTGCAAATGCCAACGCTTACAAAGTCCAGTCAATATCAAACACATCAATAACTCTAACGCTAGATCTAAATTATTATTTGCCATATAGCGCACGAAAAGAGCTTCTAAAGCTTGCAACTGAAGGTGTCCGTATGTCGGTTCAAGCCCAAGAAAATCTTGATTGACCTTCATACCAGTCAAGTAAAAAATATTATGCGTTAAAGCATAAGCTTGCGCTTCATCACATTGAATCGGATCTGGCAGACGATTCATGTTGGTCAACCTATTCACCTCTTTAAGTGGATAGGGCATTTCAGATAATCCATATATTTTTGCGAAAAACAGATTATCCATCAGTCGAAAAGGAGGTAGCTCTATTGATCGTAAATGAGTTGATAGGTAAGTATCTTCGAAATAGGCATCTAGTTTTTCGGTACTTTTGCCCAAGCTTTTTGCCACAGCTACAGGGAATGCATAGAGACCATATGTGGCGAGATTCCGCCTAGCTAAATCCAAGTATTCATTGGAAGAGATGGTATGCCAATAGCTTTCAACTAATGCTGTTGGTGATCCAAATGCTTCATATTGTGCGGCCACATATATGTACAAGCCAGCTTCGCCAAACGCTTTGCGGCGATAATCAGTCCCTTTGGGGCAGTCAGCGACTAAAGGTTGGAAGCATGACAAGTTTCTATCTACCCAGTTATCAATTTTATCAATTCTTTTTTCTAAGTATTTTAACGTCGTACTACTTTCTGCAAAATTTTGATTATTCATGATAGTCGTTCCTTATTAAAGTTAGTTAATAGTAATCAAAGACAGCATTAAGCGAACTGTAAGATCTACCAGCTAACCTCAATTAAACGCTAAAAATAATAACCTGATACTTTTTACAGTTTCCCAAATCAAAAAAACAAACAATGATTATCCCATCAATTTCAGGGGAAACAAAAATGAATAAACTTAAAATAGAAATATTTAAGAAAGACATAGAAGCCAAAATTAAAAATATAGACATTTGGTTAGATGAAAATAAAGAGTATTTTGATTTATATAGAATTTCAGATAATGAAACTACATTTTTACATAGAAAGTCATTTTGCGAATATTCTCTTTATTTATTAGTTTGTAATAACCATACAATTAAATCAAAAAGTAAAATCGTTGAAAAGCAATTCTTTGATCAACTGAAAGATGAAAAATTCCTTCAATTAGCTAAAGCAAATCGCGAACTTTTCCTCGCCTTTGGATTACCCATTGCAGTCGCTAAGCACCTTGGGGTTAACAATACAGAACACGAAAACTATTTTGCAGACGAGCTTTATTCACAACATGCACGTTCGTTGGAGTTAGTGCCCTTTCGTATGATGGATTATATTTTTGCTACGCAGATCCACGGTGACTTAGCACATATATTCCCAGTAAAAAGCCTATATGCCATGTCGAACTTTACCCGTTTACCCGACCCCATTCACACTGATGAGTCCCAGGCGTACGCCTTAACACATAACGTGTTTTATCTGACTGGCATGCGCAAATGCCATGACTTTTTGGATGTTGGGCTGCGGTTTGACCACGGGATCGTCAACTCTTTAGAGGCTCTGCTAATAAAATATATTGCCAAGCAAGATCTCGACGTATCGCTAGAATTACTTGCGTCCCTCGCCTTAACTGGACATTGCAAAGAATGGCATATGGATCTGGTTTTTTGTGAAATCGCCAAGGTAATGCAAAACGACACAATCATTCCGGGTCCGGTTGGGCGAATGGGTGATGATGTTAAGCAGCGCCACGGAGAGAAGTTCCAAACGTGGGCTAAAAATTATCACACCATGCTGGTCGCGGCGATGTGCTTGCGAATTATTTATGACCAATTAGACGACATTTTCGTTAGCGCGGACCCTGTCGATTTAAAGCTCATATATTCTCTTGGACACTCCCTAAGATTGGCCGACGAATACAACCTTCCCCTTCTGCTGACCGTTCTCAAATCGCTAGAAACTGATCGTGAAGCAATTGAAAAAGTCGGTTTGGGTCACGTCATTGATAACACGGTTAAATTTGTTAATTCGCAACGAAATGAACGCGGCTATATAGGCTATTTTCATGACGAAAAATTGAAGAATCAAAGCAAGTGCTTCGAAACTTCAGTCCACAGCACGATTAAAAAGATTGATGACTGTATCGACTGGAAGAAACTAGCAATTGCTTAATAAATTGAATAGCTAACGCACTTATTTGCGTTAGTCATTCATAACTTGTTATCGCAACGAAAATTAGTCCGTTCGATAACGTATATAAAACTAAA
>TARA_R110000744_G_scaffold159998_1_pt1 | contig 12196 bp, 7 predicted proteins | sample TARA_R110000744 | Tara Oceans TARA_R110000744 (sample SAMEA4398083) | marine metagenome | biome: Polar Biome; feature: [DCM] deep chlorophyll maximum layer (ENVO:01000326); material: water (ENVO:00002006), including particulate matter (ENVO:01000060) such as... | depth 36 m | reverse complement strand
CAGCAGGAACAGCAGCAGGAACAGCAGCAGGAACAGCAGCAGGAATAACAGCGGCGGCAGAAGGAGGGGCAGAAGCAGTTGCTACTACGGCGGCGGCTGTTGCTGGGAGTTCGTGGTGGTCACCGATTGGCTGGGCGTCGGCTTTAGTAGCTGGTGGTGCTGGTATTGCGGCGGCAATTGAAGCAGGTGAAAAGTCAAAATCCGCAAAAGAAGCAGGACAACAGGCATCACGAGATATTCAACAGAATATCCCGACACAAGCTTCTTTAGCGGGTAAATATATATCACCTGTTATGAATAATTATCAAGGATAATATTTTTAAAAATTAAAACCTATAAAATAAATTCTATGGTAGTATATAAATGTCGTTTCCTACTATTCAAAAGATTGTGCGAACGGATCGTCAGCAGGATTTTAATCCACAAGACGAAGTTACTATAATGATAGACGGCACAGATATATCTCTGCTTAATGGTAAAAACTCATACCTCCATTTTAGTGTAAAATTGGACGGTAATTTTAAAGCGAACCTCGATAGAAACGGCGGTGGCGGATTTAGCATTCTTGAAAGAGTGAATATTTTTAGCGGAGATGGCTCAACTTTGTTGGAACAGCTTGACGATATGCCAGTATGGATGGGAATTAAAAATTTCTATGATATTACGGAAGGACTGGAAAATAGCAGAAATTTATTAGAAGGTTTAGTGCCTTTTAGTGGAATTCAATCGCCCTATTTTAATGGTGACAATCTTGGAAAAGCTGGATTCACTTGGGTGGAGTGCTGTTTGCCTCTTTACCAATCAGGTGTTTTATTTGGAAATGCTTTTCCTGCTATTGCTACGGGGGGATTAATGATAAAAATTTCTCTTGGAGGAGCACAAAAATCGGTTCAGGCGGTTGGCGTCCAAAGTGATTATGTAAATGGATTTGTAAGTGACCGAAAAGGGCTTGGTGCTCCAGCCGTTTTAGCTGACCTTCCAGCAAACGCAGGTGTTTTAGCGTCGGGTGCTGTTCCCGCAGGAGAACCAGGATTGCCTCCTGATGTTCCATCTTGTTTTGAGATTAATGCGGATATCTTGGCAGGAGGAGCAACTACTACACTTACTATTACAACAACAACAGCGGGTCAGCCTGTAGGTATTGGTGCACCAGCAGTTCCAGCAAATATGCGTCCTAATGCTAATGCACCAACTAACGCAGCAGATTTCCCTTATGTAGAAGGCTCACATATTTATTATTTAGACGATGTTGGTGTTGTTGTGGATTGTGGAGCAATCACGGGAGTTGTTTTGGCGGCAGGTATTTATACGATTACTTTTGCGGCGACTGCTACAACTGTAGCGACAGCGGCAAATCACAATCCAGTTTGGGTTAGTATTAGCAATGCTATAAATACTATGACTTATGTTGTTCGTGATTTAGAATTGGTTTGTTCTGCGATTACTCCTGACCAAAAATATTTTGGTGCTATGATGTCAAGAATGAAAAGCGGAGAGGGATATTCGCTCGATATTAAAAGTTTTAATTTATATAGAAATAATCAGTTCAAAGGACAGGTTAAAAGTCAAGAGTTAATTCCCACAAATGAACGACGAGCAAGGGCTCTGTTACAAGTTCAAATTTTCCCATCGTTGTCTTGGACGACTTCGTTTTATCGTGGCATAAGCGATTGGCTATCAACATATCAGTATCAAATCGCAAATAGAAATGTTCCACAATTAGCTGTTTCTGTGGATAGAGAATATTGGCAAAATTTAAATTCGTGGAATGCTAATGCTGATGCAGAGCGAGTTAAATGTTTGGAAGCAAGTAAAATTGATGTAAAAAGCGAATTAGCTCCAGCTAATAATTTCTGCTTTGGTCGAGAAGTAGCTCGTGTAGGACATTCTGCTAATTTATTAACAAATGATGTTAGAATTACTCAGGCTTGGGGAGTTCCACAAACCATCGGCGGTGTAGTAACAACCATTTTACCACAAAAAGACAAATTATTATATACATTTGTTAGACATTTTAGGAAAATAAATATGAAACCTGGTAATGTAGTAGTGTCATTTTAAATTAATTTAGTATTCTTTAAAAATTAATTTAAAAAAAATTTCTTCTAAGTAGATATTAAAAGATGGTTCAAATTGAGTCTATCAAAAGAGTAGAGATATTTCCCAGTAATCGTGCAGGAAATAATGTATGGTCATATCGTAACGGAAATCCCACCTTAGAATTCAAAATTTCAAAACAGGAGCGTTATTTGCTGTCATCTACCTGTAAATTACATTTCACGCTTCGTTTGCGAACAGCTTTGAATGTAGCTCCAAATAATAACGCTCAAAATGGTGGTGCGGCAGTTGAGGTTAGAACCAATTGTAAAATTGGTGCTGGTTGCCTGTTTTCAAATGTTACTTTATCTAATAACAACAACCAAACATTAGAATTCGTGCGAAATTTCCCAAAATTGCTTTCAAGTCTTGTTCCAGCAAGAGCCAACTTTGAAGATTACTCGACTTTGTTACAACAGCAGTTTGCGGCAACATCAAACAACGAAGCGGAGGGTATGATAAACAATCATGATATTGAAGTTTGTATGCCTCTTCTTGTAGGAATGTTTTTGCAAGGTGATCCCATTCCTATGGGCGATAATGGTATCGGGGGTTGTAGCATACGCCTCCAAATGTCGCCCAGTATAGAAGCCCTCTATGGTCTTAATGCGGCTGGAAGTTATTATGAAATTGTCAATCCCTCGCTTACCGCAGCGATGGGAAATCCACCAGGAGGCGTTCTTCCTCGTATTAGCTCCTATCCTTATTTAGCATATAATGCGTATTATAATGTTTTAAATAATGGAGATGTCAATCACAATATTGCGATGGGATTACGAAGTGTATTAAATGTATTTTCTAATTTCGTTCCAACATCTTGGATTGCGAACAATGTAGAAGATGGTAATGCTACGCCTAATTTAAGAAACGCTCCTTATGCAGTTGCTAACGACGCTCCTATCCAAAGATACACCACGCTCCGTGCAGGGCTAAAATATCCATATCAGTTTGCTGTTGATGAAACAAGTAATATTACAAATGTGGGTGGAGTTCAATTAGCAAATTTTGAAGCTCAACTCGCAAGAAATTTCTTATCCAGTATTTCAGCCCCTATAAAGGATTTAGCACAAACGCTCACAGGCAACATTAGTGAAGCAACTCAGGCAGCCCCCGAATTAACGGGAGCAGCACCTCTCCCGCTTACAAAACAAAATTTTAATAGTCAAGGTTATAATGTGATTGGTGTTGGAGCACGATACGACCAATTGGGAGAAGGAATTGGAGCAAATTTTAAAGATAAAACCTTTTCTCATAGAATTCAAAGCACTCTTGATGGTGTTAGCCCTAATTCGATATATACTTTTGCCTTATCCCGTAATATGGTGAATTTCAACGATCAAGGAGGCATATCTGTTTCTAATTAAAAATTTTAATTAAATTCTTTAAAAATTAATTTAATAAAAATTTATTCTAAGCTTAGATTAAATGACAACTTTGCCACGAGCTTTAAGAACTGATTTAAGAGATGACGCTTTGGGAAATTCACAATTTATCGAAACGAGAACAATTCGTCCAACATCGGGTTGGAATGGAGCATCTCAAGGTCAAATTCGCTTTGTATTGCCCCGTCAAGGGATAATGGATAAAAATGCCTTTGTGAATTTTCAAATTCAAGGTGCTACCGTTAATTCACGACTGCCTTTGTATGCTGGAGCTTGGAGTATGATTGATACTGCAACGCTTTATTGCGGGGGAGTCCAGGTCGCACAAACACGAGGAGCGTCACATATGACAACTATGAAACAATTTTACAGAACACCTCATAATAGAAATACAAAACAGTCTATTCGTGTGGGTTGTTTTTCGGGACAGATGGTTGATGGAACTTTAGTAGCAGCAGCACTTCCAGGACATTGGGGAGTTAATACTTACGAAGGTTGGGCATACGCAGCTACAGCAACAGGTGCGGGAGGGCTTCCAGCTCTTACAGATGATCGTGAAATTACTACAGGATATAGACTAACTAATAATCCAGCGACGACTCCTGAGTGGAGAATTTTATTAGTCGATTTGTTCGATATACTTCTAAATAATAATTTACCATTAGGGCTTATTAATGATGAATTCTCTATTGTGTTAGATTTAACACCTGATTTAGTAAGAGGACAGAGGTCTATTGTAACAGCGGCAAATGCTTGGACGGCAGGAACAAATATTATTAATCCAAGCCTCCAATTGGATTTAATATTTTATGATGACCCTATTGACCAACCGACAACGATGGACATGCTAAGAGAAACGCTCAACAAAGGGGAACAAATTGTTTTTGTGGATCATCAATATGTATTACAGAATCAACCTGCTGTCCTCGCAGCACAAGAGCAAGAGGTTAATGTATTGCTTGGATTAGACCATCAGGTTATACGAAATATTTTAATGGCGACTCCTTATAATGAAACTTATGGTGCACCAGCTACGAGCGGAGATACTCTTTTAGGTTCATATTTTTCCGTTGGCTCGGCAATCCAAAATACCCTCCAGGTTTCCATTAATAGTATTCCAGTTTTTCCAAATCCGTTAAATACAGACGGAAAGATTTTTGACCAGCTTTGTCAAGTCTTTCCTACGCCATTTAAGATTAATTCTGCGGCATCTTCTTTTGTAGGACAAGTAAATGCAGCGGGAGCGATTGTGGCGGCACAAAATAGATTTACGGACAAAACTCTTTTTGGAGTGGGTCACCCACAGACAACTTTATGCGGAAGAGGTCATTATTATGGAGTCAATTTGAGTCGCACTTATGCGAATGTAATTGGGGCAGGAACAGCTGTAGGTAGAAGTAGCGTCCTTTTAACTTTAACTGACAATCGTGCGGCGACAGATTTATCAGCAAAACTGGTTCATATTTGGGTTGCTTGTGAGAGATTATTATCAATTAAGAATGGTCGCCTTAGAGTTTCAGGTTCATAAACAATTTGATTTTTTACACAAAATTTTAATATCTGTAATTAATATATTAAAATTTAAAATTTATAATATTTAGATATTATAAATGGGAGAACCAATAACGGGAACACAAGCCTATTTAATAGAATGCAATAGAGGAAATAGTATAATTGACAGCACCGCACCTGATTCTAATAATGCGGCTTGGCAATGTAAAACGAATTTTTCTTTTAAGAGAGGTGACAAAGTGAGCGTGGAAGCCATTATGATAGAATCGTCGGGAGCTGGAAGTCAAGCACAAACTATTGAATTTAGTGGAGAGAATGTAAAAATTGGAGAAATAGAACAGGCTTGGACTGATGATACAATAATATTAGAATTTGGATTTTATGTATCCAATAATGGAACAAGAACAATAAATTTACCAATTAAATTTAAAAATAATATTAATAACGCAGCAGGAACAGTTTTAAAAACCAATAGTGGAACATGGACGACTGGACAAATAGCAGGAACGCCTACTGAAGTGACAAATATAAACCAATATCCAGGTATAAATGCACCCGCGTTGGAAGCAGGATATAATTTTAAAGTGCCTATTCCCACCACACTCAAATCGGGGTATCAAATATACGGTTTTGTCACCGCAGCGACTACTTTGGAGATTGGAACTACTACAGCAGGAACTTCTTATAGAGGAATTATATTATCTTGTGGAAATGATGCAGGAGGAACTGGAGTAAAAGTTGAATATCCTCCTGAGGAAGTTCCATATGGTGCTGGTGCGAATATGAACGGTAGAAACATCACGATAGTTCCAGGAATGATGGTTTATATAGAAGGGATTGAGGGTGTTATTCCACCTCCGCCCTTACCACCACCGCCTCCTGTCACATTTCCATCGGGGATTGTAAATTTTGTTACTTGGGGGGAAACTACCTGGTTCAATCCTGGATATACTGTGGAGAACAGAATATATATAGAATTTTTGGAAAATTGGACAGCAGTAAATACTCTTAATTTAGATACAGGAACATGTATTGGTAGTTCAACTACGGGACTTGCTATATATGATGATTTACCTGGTGCGAGATATGGATATTCAGCAAATCCGTTTAACACAACACTCCAAACCTTAGGATTAGGGACTTCTTATAGAAAAGGCGGTAGAATTGGAATTGGTTTATATAATCATTCAAGTCCCTATAGAGTAGCTGGAACAGCACCAGCACAGGCGACCGCACAGCAAGGCATGATAGATACTCAAGCAAGACTTAGGGGAGGAGCATTTTTATGGGAACAAACCCGTGTTTTTGCTGATGTTACAGGAATTCAAATTCCCGAATTAGGCTGTTCTACAACCACAACGACAACGGGAGTGAATGGGAGCAGAGATATAACTACTTTTGATTTAAGAAACTATAAAGACAATCAACCTTACATATTAGTAAGTCCTGAATATAGTGCTCCTCAACCGTTACCTAATGGTAGGGATATGTCGCCCGAGTTACACCCTATGACGGCATATGTTATAATTCGTGCTAATAACAGTTTTGAAGATGTAAATAATTTAGCAAGTGCTTTTACGGCGGCATTTCACAGCATTAATCCATTATTAACAGGGCAAGGTAATAAATTACAAGATTATATAAACGATGCTGTTTTTCCATTTAATAAAAGTAATAATGTTTATCCTTTGACATCTACGGGACATTTCTCAAATGTCGAAGGTTTGGGACACGCAAATTATACTGGATTAACGGCAAGTTTATGGAATAAAGTTAGTCCTTTATGGATTGGAAATTTGATGAAATGCGTTCCAAGCAATATTATTAATCAACCAAATTGGAAATATCAAATTGCGAGTCCTTATTTTTATCACCCTCAGCAAACAACAGATTATTTAAAGGTAGGAAATGAAGGAGATTGGCAATGGAATAATTTTATCTATGGAAATATGGGGGTTGCGAATTATAGAAAATGTCACGCAGGAGATAGATTTATTAGATGTGAGTGTTGGGACGGAAATACGATTATACACCCTCACAGAGATATACCTCGTCCTGTAATATTAAATACATATTTTAATAATTTAACTGTTGATTCCCCAGCACCTCAAAATGTCCCTCCCGTTCCGCCCTCAATAAAAAGTTTATTTTATTTCCCTACTACGGAGCTTTTAAAATGGGAAGTAATTTTTACTAATATAGAATATAAAAATACGAGTCCTGGTTATGTTGGTGATGAATATCATAATTTAGATAAAATACAAGAAGCTTTTAGATATAACGAATCGTATCAAGTTACAAATCCTGAGGCAGTTAATGGATTTGAAAATCAAAATAGACAGAATTGGTGGGTGTGGGAAGCTGATGTAGGTATGAGTGATGGAGCTGAACCTATGAAGGCGTTAGCAACAACTACTGTTGCGGGATCTTCGTTAATCACTCCAATAAATACAAATTGGATAACAGAATACCCCGCGACAGTAACAGGTTTGAGTGCCGCACCTGCTACTGGTGGAATTACAACACCAAGTCAGTCTTATATGGGTCAAGGTTGTGAAATCAATATTCAGGGGGCAAGAGATAGTGGTCATGTTGAGATTTATTCTCGATGGTTTGATGGTTGGAATGGAAATACGGGAACTACAAATGTTCCTGCAAATGCTCCAATTAATCCTTCTCTTCCCCCACCAGGTGCAATTGGTTCGGCAAATGCATTTTGCCAAATGAAAGATTCTAATGGCGATTGGTTATATCCTGGCGGTATTGAAGAAAGTTCAAAAAGAAATATTGGTGTTGTTCCATATTTATATAATGATGAAGATGGAAACACACATTGGCTTTGTGGATTCGTTGTGAGCAGACCTTATAAAGCCAAGTTTGGGACTGATATCTATGAACCTGATACGGCTGATTTAAATGATCCTTATGGAACGAGCAGTTGGGAGCTATCACAACTTTATTGGGGAGATTTTTTCGGTTGGAGTCCAAACTTTGGATATGATAATCCTGCTGTATTACCTATGAATCCCGATTATCTTGCGAATACTATCAAAGTAAATGCATTAGAGCCAAACCGTAAGTGGTCGTGGAACAATCAAAATTATTCGTGGATTGGAGCAAATGACGCTTTGATGGCGTTTGACAACGAAAAAAACAGATTTTCCTTATCAGGTTTATATACAGCAACAACTTTATCTGCTGTAAATTTATCAACAACCGTCACGGCGGACAGTCCTCAAATTGGTCAAACGATGGCGACTTTGAATACAACACAAGGAAGTGCTGTAAATTATCAACCTGACCCAACAAATTTGCCTGTAAATTATAATAAAACGAATCAAACAGTCCAAGATTCTGTAACAGGTGTATTTTTAAATAACATATATTTTGCTCCAAAAGGCTGGAGTCCTCCCAGAGATGTAAATCCACAGAATATTTACAACCCGTATGTTGGAAAATTAAAAACTACGAATATTGATTATCCGCCCGTAGATATAGCGGGTGGTATGGTTTATAGAAATGATACTACAACAAATCGCATAAGTTTATTAAAAGATTTAACAAAAGCGACACCTGAAAATTGGAGCGGAAATTTAATGGATAAGATGGGATTTGATTATACTCAACTTATGCCTCATTATGGTGATCAAGACAATCGTTTTTCAAATTTTACTTATGGTCGTGAAGATATAGAATTTATGAATGAGGGAAAAAAACCACTAATGATGAATGGAGAAACAGATGTGGCAGAAAATCTTTATGTAAATATTTTTACTGCTCACCCAATTCCACCTGGAACGAATGATGGGACACCGTTATATGAAAATGGTTTATTAAATAATCAACCTGTTAATCTTGGAAATATTAAATCTGTTGTATTAACAGCAAATCGCATACCGACCTTATTTGCTTGTCCGTTTTACCTCGTTATTAGTGACATATGCCCGACGCAATTTCAAAGCGGGAGTCAAAAACAGGAATGTATTTTTTATGGTCTAAAAAATTATGGTGCAGGCCAGTATTTTTATGTATTTGGAAGTTCTTATTCTCAATTGATAGACCAAGATAGAACAATTCAATCTATTAGCACAGAAATTCGCAATCCATTAACAGGTAGGTTGGCGAGATTAAGTAAAAACTCTTGTATTATTTACAAAATTGAAAGAGAAGTAACATTACCGCCTATTACGATAGATGCGGTTGGTGATCCTATTGGAGAGCCAAATGAAGTTAAAACGGAAAGTGACCCAAATTCATCGATAGAAAGTGAGATTAATAGATTAATTGAAGGAGAGAAAGCAAATGCGGCGGCGTTATCCGTAATAATAAAAACAGATACAGAAAATAAAAATAAAGTAAATATTAATACTCATGATATGGTGTCCGCATTAAGAAAAGATGTAGAACGACATACTGAACCGATAAGAATGAAGGTTACGGAAATAGACAGGCGTGGTTCTATAGAGTCACCACGAGATTTACAAGTTATACACAAAGATTTAATAAAATTAATTATTTCAAAAGCATTAGCAGATTTTAAAGGAAATAAGAATAATGAGGTTGCGATTAATACTCGTGTAATGAACGCTTTAGATAAATATACTGACGAAGTATCTACTATTTTAAAGGGAGCAAAAGAGGGTGAAAATAGTATAAATATAGAAAAATTAATGTCAAAAATTGAGAACGGTGACTCGTCAATAGGAGCTGAAGGACAAATAGTTGGTGAAGAAAAAAAATATGGAGGTGGATTATCAGCTGACGATGCGACTTTAGAATTAATGGCGACCGATGCTCTTGATAATAATGGGTCAGGAATCAAAGAATTATTTAAAAATTTAAAAAAAAGACCTACCGTTACTATAGGTTCTACGGCTGACGAAAGAAAGAATATGGGATTTGAAGCGATGGAAAGAGATATATTAGAAGAATATAATAAAACAAAATCTGTTTCACAAAAGACGGGTCAAGACCAAAGTCTTGTAATACAAGCAAAACAATTATTAAAAAGATTACAGGTTGAGGCAAATAAAGCGGAGAGCTATCGAGGGAGGTCAAAGGAAAGTGTTGAACGAGAAATGACTACTCTTAGAAAACAAGCTGAAGAAAATCCAGCAAAATTTCTAAGAGATGAGGGAGGAAAAGGTTATGTGCCCACAGCGGAACAATTAAAAGCTTATTCTACTATTCGTGAAAAGGGAGCAAGTAGAAGTAGAAGCAGATTCAGCAGAAGAGAAACAACAAAAGATATAGTTGAAGCCAGTAGAAAAAGAACGGAAGAGAGAATGGCTAATAAAAAGGAATCTTGAATCATTTATTTATTTATATAATATATAGTGAATTATTAATATAAATTTATTTTCTAATGTTATATTATAAATGTATAAAAATCCAAATTATCAAAAAGAATGGAGAGAAAATAATAAAGAAAAATTAAAAGCAAATCAAAAAAAATATTACGAAGACAATCGTGATAGTATTCTATTAAAATATAAGAACAAATATCACGCAAACAAAGAAAAAAAACAAAGTTATTATCAGGCAAATAAAATTAAGATATTAGCAGATGCGAAAATAAAGTATGCTACTCGTAAAAAAAAAGAATAATATAATATCAATATATTTTAAATGAAAAAAAACTATATTGATTATGAAAAAACAGATGTCCATCATAAAAAACTATGTAAATACTGTAAGAAACCTTTAAGAAGATTTAAGAGAAACTCTTATGGAAGCAATAGAAGAGATTGGGCGAAGAGAGATTTACATTTAAAATGTTGGAAAAAAAAAAGGGAAATTATTTTTCTTTAAATTAAATCTCTCCAATAGCATTATAAATTTGTGATTTTCTTATATTATAAGCAGAATTAGTTGATAAAAATGCGATTTTATTCCAGCATTTTCCTTTAAATTTTATTAAACTTGCTTGTTTATTTTTTTTGAATATAATACCATATCCTTTTTTTCCAGGTAAATCATCAAAGGAAATATAATATTTCATATTTTTCTCTCCAAAACAAGTTGAGGGTAAATAAATATCACAAGAATATAACAATTTTTTATTTCTTGTTGATGATGGTGTCCCTCCGTCACTTAATGAATATATTTTCATAAAATCCTCATTATACTTGAGTATATTATATTTTTCATTCTTATCGTTTTTAGACCAAATTTGAAATATACACTCGACTTTTACTTTCTTATTACCTGGATAATAAAAACTTGAATTAATCTTTTCACTATGTATTAAATTTAATCCTTTTACTCTTTTTCTTGGTGATCCTTTACCATCACTTTCAAATAATTGCGGTAAAATAAAAGCTACATAATCACAAAATTTTGCGGAATGATTTATAAATTTTAAGGCAAGATGTCCTCTTAATCCAAATGGTGGATTTCCTATACAACAATACTTACCTAAGGGTGGTTTCCATTCTAAAAAATCTTGTTTTTTAATATTATCATTTTTGGGTTCAATATCAATAGCTATATATTTATCAAGAAATGGTAAAAAACTACCGTCACCTGCTGATGGTTCAATAAATGTAAAATCATTACTCACAATATCCTGAAATACTTGATAACAATACTTGGCAGTTTTTTTATCTGTATAGAATTGGTCTTTATCTTTTGGAGAGAAATGTGAATAATCAATTGGTATTTTGGCTAATTTATATAATTCAAATGTATATTGTTTTGGAACTTTATTATTTTTAATCCATCTATTTACAGTTCCAAGACTTACATTACAATATTTATCTATATTGTGAAGATTATTTTTAACTATGTCTATTAATTTCATATATAGTAATTAAAAGAAAATTTTTGGTGTGTGTTTCATTATTTTTCTTTAAATTAATTTAATCTAAAAATCGTAGTCTTTCCATAATGGAAATCCCGAATTGTTATAACCCGCCTCGCTGACAAGGTGATTGAAAAGTAAGGTTGCTTTATTTGAAACTAAATACTCATAAACATCATTCACATTTTTTAAACCAAAACCATCGCACCCATTATTTAAATGTTGTCTAATAAACAAATCAGCCACCGACCAAAGCTTAGATGTGGGCTGGGCTGGGGGTGTCCCGCAAACCGCCTCATCACAATTCAAATCTAAGTATAAAAGGATTTCTTCCCGCCCTTCTTCTTCCATAGAGTTGTCATTTTTCATAATGTTTTGGATTTTAGTTAGTGTTTTATTCATT
>TARA_R110000744_G_scaffold11646_5_pt1 | contig 12201 bp, 19 predicted proteins | sample TARA_R110000744 | Tara Oceans TARA_R110000744 (sample SAMEA4398083) | marine metagenome | biome: Polar Biome; feature: [DCM] deep chlorophyll maximum layer (ENVO:01000326); material: water (ENVO:00002006), including particulate matter (ENVO:01000060) such as... | depth 36 m | reverse complement strand
TGTCAAGTACCTAGGAGACCGATATGATGCGGAGAGCCTGGGAGGTATGGGCTAAGGCATTGGGGGATAAGGCATCCGATGACAGTCGCACCTCTGACCTAGTAGCCGTAGTTAGGACAGTCATAGTAATGATCAACGTAATATGTGCGGCATTCATTATGACCAATATAGTACATAACTGGTAAATAAAGGTTGACATCGTTCCTATACTACAGTATACTACGTCTGTTGCGTTAAAAGGAAGAACCTAATAGTATTATATTATATTGTATTAATCATTAAGGAGAACCGTATGTTCAGAGACTGGGGTAGAATAGAATTGTTGTTGGTGGGCCTGTACTTTGTCCTACCAGTAGCGGTACTTTACGCTAACGGTGTGATCGTGCTGTAAGGTGAAATACCATACTCCGCATTGACCTAAGCACCCAACCAATGGGGGTGCCATAACGTACTTGACCGAGTACGAAAGCGGCCTAGGGGGAGTGGAGAGGAGGCAGAAGTGAATTCGACTATGGAAGCCTAGGAGAGGTGCTCACATGACAAGGGTATATACCCAGGCGTATGTTAATCACTTGTAATTTGAACCTCAAATACTAAATCGTCTTTGAGAAATTTTTACGCAGGAAAATTCGCAGCAGAAAAAGAACGCAGCAAGGAGTATCCAGTGAAGATAACGGGCACACACCTAGGGATCTTCGTAATGATAACTTACTTTATACTTAATATATGGATAGTGTATGAAAAAGAATCCGAAGACTCTGTTTCAGAGCGTAGTGATAGGAAACGGCAAGAGCCGTAAACAAATAGACCTAGCTGCTATACGTCATCGCACGTTTGGATGTAATGCTGTGTATAGAGATTTCAGTCCTGATGTATTAGTCTCTGTAGACAACGGCATGATGCAAGAGATCTATTCAGAATATAAGCGTAAGCAGCCATCAGGGAATGCTTCTATACAATTCAGAGTGTGGGAAGAGTTGCCTGCTGATACATACGGGATGTTTCCCACTACAGAGCCTTTGATAGTGCGTGGTGAGCCTTGTGCTAACTATACACTGAATGGTGCTCCGTGGGGGACGCATATCACTTGGTGTGATAAAGACTTAGAGATTGATCGTATTGTGTTGCCTGGGTGTGAAGACTGGTCTACTGGTACTACAGCTATTCGGCTTGCCGCTGCTGAGTCTATTAGAGTCTATCTGCTAGGCTTTGATATGGGCAGCGATTCTGCTGAAGTGAATAATGTCTATGCCGGGACTCTGAATTATGTACCAGAAGGGCATTCTGCTTATGAGGTTTATGATCGGCGTAACTCTGCCGAAAACTGGCGTTCGCAGCACTGCCGTAACTTCGTTGAATTCCCTAGTGTGCATTTCGTTATAGTAGGTGGGGGTTTGAAGCCTGAATGGACTGATGAGTATCGTAACGTGTCGTATATTTCCGTTGACTCTTTTAAGGACATAATGTGAACTTACAACACAAAGTCGAGGGGTTCTACTTTAGAAACGATTACTTTGCTATAGCTGCTCCTAACAAGTGCGGTTCTAGCTCTGTTCGTCAGTATCTTATGAGCCACTACAAGCATAAAGGTGCTACAGCAGGTACGCTGTCACTAGAGAATAAAGTAACACCTTATACGGATACTTGGAATGACGGCTCTGTTCCCGCTGCTGTAGTAATACGAGATCCTATACACCGCTGGTCTTCAGGCGTCATTGAAGCAGTTAAGTACATTACCAGTGCCGATCAATTCGGCAACAATCAATCATTTCTACAGCATTGGGATGATCATGTGGGTCCTATGTTCATGCACTTCTCCAACGAACCGGTAGAATTCAAATACATATTACTAGAGAACTTAGCACTTGTTCTACAGCATGATGTTCATATGAATAGAAGCGATGAAGACAGCCATATGTTCATGCAGATTAAAAAGATCCGCGATCCTCTGGTTAGAATCTTGTACGAGAAAGACCGAGAGTGGTTAGAAGCAGAGAAACTTCTGTACGATGAGATGATTAATACAGTAGGTAAAGAGATGCCTACGTCACATATAAGAGAGTTGATAAGGATGAGTAAGGGGTTTACTAATGAGCAATAAATGGGGATTGAAAGATCATGACCAGGCAGTTGAGCGTATTGATCACCCAATAGAGTATAACAGAGAATCGGTCTTTGCATTGGGGTGTTCGTGTACTTGGGGTGTTGGTGTAGAGCGTGAAGACACTTGGGCAAGAATACTACAAGAGAAGATCGGACTACCAGTGTACAATCTAGGTGTTCCTGGTGGGGGCGCAGACTCAGTATTCAGACAGATTGCAAGATATCTTCCTATCGTGCAGCCTCGCATTGTATGCATTCAATCACCATCAGACTTTCGACGCGAGGTGTTGCTAGAGAAGTCAACAATGAAGATACTCCATCATGACTCGCCTTTCAATGTGATCGGTGGCTGGAATGCTGAGGAGAAGGGTCTAGTTGACCTTTTAGGCGAGAAAGAACTTGCAATGAGCAAGAAAAAGAACTATAATGCTATTATAGAAATGTGTAGAAGGTATGGTGCTGAAATCAGATTTATGCGATCTACTAACTTGAATGAGAATCCCAGGCATTTGGAGATGACACCAGCGGCTGCTGATGGCTTGCATCCAGGTACAGCTTGGCACGTGGCAGTTGCAGATTTTTTTCTCAATTGCCCAACAGAAATAGATAGGATATATGAGTATGTCGATTGAAGAAAGTGGTCAGTGGTTTAGTCTATCGACCCCACACCCAGAAGAGCGTTTTCCCGATACGAACCAAGTAGCATCAGGGCGAGCCGGTGAAGCAAAATTTGTTGCTACAATGCAGAAGTTTAACATCATGGTCGAAAGTGATGTCAGCGCACGGCAGCCGCATGACTACGTTATTCTTTCTGAAGCAAAACGATTGAGAGTGCAAGTCAAGCACACAATATCAAATCCTCCTAATTGGATTGTCCAAGCAGGTAGAGCAGGTGTTTATAGATCATATACAAAAGAACAAGTTGATGTTATGATGCTTGTTCTTGACGATACATATTGGTGCGTCCCTATTGAAGTTTTCAGAGACAGACTTAAATTCGACAAGCATAATCTGTCGCTCAAAGAAGTTAATTCATTATTTCCTGAATTCAAAAACAATTTTTCTTTCAGTCAATGCACTGAGTATGATCCCCAAACATGTCTTACGGAGCTATTTAATAATGATTAAGATGATGCAAGAAGTCACCGACTGGGGTGATGATGCAGTGAAAAATGGTGTGTATCACATCAATGAGAAAGGCGAACTTGTTGGTTACAATGACAAGATGTTTAATAAACCGTTGAAGCAATTCAGCAAGAGTCGCCGTAAATTTAAAAAGATAGGTGAGTATTAATAATACCGAATCTTTAAGATCATTGTTGACATGCTGAAGTTAGTGTGTCATAATGTAACCTGTAATGAAAGATCATTACTTAATTTAAAATATTATCGTGGAGATATATTATGACTGAAGTAGTAACTGTGAAGCTAACGAAAACTGATCGCGTACTGACTGCGTTTCAAGCTGGAAAAGAATTAACAGCTGGTGAAATTAGCAATCAATTCGGCGTGAAGAATCCTACTGCAATGGTGTCAAGCCTACGTCAGCAAGGTTTCCCAATCTATCTTAATGAAGGTTCGCGGGATTCTCGTGGTCGTAGTCGCGCATCACGCTATCGTCTAGGTACTGCTAGTCGTGCGGTGATTGCTGCTGGTTACAAGGCTCTTTCTCATAAGAACCAATCTCAGTAATCTTGAGTGATATAGGAAATGGGGGCGGAAACGTCCCCTTTTTTTAAAATAGGAGTAATGCTTTAGTGATAGCTAATTTAGAAATTGACATCTATGTTGATCCAGAACCTACAGGTTTGCAACGCGCATTATATATTGGCGATAGCTGTGAACCTATGGTAGAAAAGCTAGAAACTTGGGAAGAGATAATTGACAGAAACATCGCTTACTATAAGGTTCCCGGATCTGATACTTTACTCCCTTGTGACAAGGAAAGCCTGATGGAGTTAGTTGCAGGGCTTGAACATGCGGCTGCACTTTTTAGGAGTAGAATCCAGGATTTAAGTGCAAAAAGTGGAAAAGAATATGTAGAAGGTTCCGCATCTTTTGGATAAATGGCAAAAAGCTCACATGGAAGTTGCAGAGACATACGCAAAGTTGTCCACTGCTAAACGCGCACAAGTAGGATGTGTTATTGTTAAAGATAAGCGCATCATTAGTATAGGTTACAATGGTATGCCTAGTGGTTGGGATAACGAGTGTGAAGATACCGATGAGTATGGTTTCATGCCAGTCACCAAGCCAGAAGTCTTACACGCTGAGACTAATGCTATAGCTAAACTAGCGAGGTCCTCTGAGAGTGGCGATAAGGCTGATTTGTACGTTACTCTGCCACCCTGCATAGACTGCGCGAAGTTGATCTATCAGTCAGGTATCACCAGAGTATTCTATAAAGGCACATATCGCACTGTTGATGGGATTGAATTTTTAAAACAGGCTGACGTGGAACTTATATCATTTCAGTAATTTTTCTACTGCCTATCCCTTGAATGGCAAATCTTGCGCCTCTTACATTGAAGTTGTTTCTATCGCCTTTATACATTGCCATCAATACTGGCTCAAATTCTCCTGTAATAGAATCTCCATTCAAATGGATATTATTACTAGCAAACTTATATGATTTTCCAAACAGAATAAGTTTCACCGGTCCTTGTATTAGGATAGAAACATTCTGTTGTCCCAGAGACTTACCATAATCGACTCCATACACGGATAGATTTTTTAATCCAGAATCTTTAATCTTTCTTGCTACAGTAGTGGCTCTGGGTATTACACCATCAAACTTATCAAAAACATCCTTAGCAAACTTTTTAATTTCTGGAAGATTTTTAATTGCCGCTTCAGTCATGCCACCCCACTGTTGAATGTCTTTTGCTGATCTACCATCTTTGTGTGATATCCATACACATTCTTTACCATCATTATCAACTAAGTGAAAGTCAGATTTAGGTGTACCCGGCGTGGACGCAGCACCTGCAATATTATATGTCTTGTTGCCTACTCTAATTGGCACAGTCGCACTTTTTAGTTTACTCTTTAACGCCAGTATCTGCTCTTGCAGACTAGTCAACTCTATGTCTTCTTTAGTAGTTCCAAAACCAGCACCTTTGCCGCCGAACTCTTTTGTCTTTTCTAATTTACTAAACGCATATATGTTACCATCAGAAGTCACTAAACCTAGTTTTGTCAGAGCAGATGGATTAACACCTCTTTCTACAATACCTATAATTTCTTTATTCGGTATAAAGACTTTCTTTGAGCCATCAACTAGGTCAAAGGGTTCTTTATTTTTGTATTTTTTAAGAAATATTTCTCTACGCCAATCGTACTTGAATAATTCTCCTGGGGATAACGATGACATATTAACTACCTGATAATGGGTTTGCGAGTGCTTCTTCTATTTGCGTACTGATAGACTTTCTAATATCCAACATTTCTTTATTGGTGTTCACTTCTAATTCGTATAGTCGTTTGCCATTGTCTCGCAAATCGCTAAACACTGATTGCATATCGCCATCAATTCTATTTATACTTTCTTGCATGATAGTACGCGAATTGAGTTGGCTCTCGTTTGACGTATTCATTTGTTTTTCTAATCCTACAATCATGCTTTGTTGTGCTTCAATTGTAGTATTTTGCGATGTGACGGTTTCCTGTAACACTGCGATGCCTTGATTGATCTCAGACAAGTCTGGGGCAACGTATGTAGATATCTGCTCTTTCATATCCATGTAGTCTTTGTAGACTTCAAAGCCCCCGTACAATGCACCTACTGCGGTAGATAGTGCCATCACAACTGCAAGCATTTTACCGCCCTTGAGTTTTACGCCGCCAATTTCGATCTCTGTTTGTTCACTCATATTGACTCCTTATTAATTTGTTCATGGTCCCGTAACTTTTAGAGAACATGTTATAGTGTGTTCTGACATTATCTCTCATTATAACCCCAGTGTAAATATCTTTGCTTGTGTAGAACTGATCTCCTTGAGAATATTCTACATTGTAGTATGCACTAACATCAACACCTGATGCAAGCGTTTTTATCAGTGAGGTCTGCCCAACTGCCATTTCATTTGAATTCTCTCGCTTGCTTGCTGCTACTTGATCAGCGATTCTTTCAGCAAGCGACTTGACCTGAACTACCTCTACCTGCATTTCTGGTGCTGTGGGTGGGATAATAGCAAATCCAATTGGTGCTGCGTCTCCCAATGCAACGTTCTGACCTACATCTTCTGTTACAATCGATGTTTGATCGCTATCTGAAGCGCCGTCAGACGCTGTAGAAGAGGTTTCACCAGTCATGTTGATGAATAGTGCTGTATCGGAAGAGAAGATGTCTGAAAAAGCGTTTTCCGATGCTCCTGAATTGCTTCCATTGCTGTTATCTGCAAAAGATCCTTGACTTGAACCGTCTCCTGCGCTATTACTACCCGAACTGCTCTGTGAACTGTTTGAACTCTGAGAACTTGACGAAGAATCGCTGTTTGACACTGCATTTTCACTTGATGCACTCTCGGAAATCGCGTTTTGCTCTAAATTGCTCACTAAATTGTTAGCCATGCTCACTGAAACTGATATTGCTAGACTATTATCTCGTTTTTTACCTGATTTTCGCGTTTTGGCTACTGGTTTTTCTATTATGTCTTCTTCAAAGACCTCGGTAATCTCTAAATCTTCTAAAATTGCGATTTCTTCTTCAACAATTGGCTCCGGCTCGAAAATTTCTTCAATTTCTGGCATCGTTTCTTCAAATGCCTCTTCGACTAGCATCATTTGTTCTTGTTGCACGGGAGGTTCTTCATATTGTTGCTCCATTGGCTCATTGAACTCTTCCATTGGCGCAAATTCGTCCATCATTAGCGTGTCTTCCATCTGAGGTTCTGAAAAATCTACCTCTTCGATGCCAAATTCATTAAATGTCGATCCGTCGTCCATTCCGGTGTCCATACCACTGTCAATCGGTGAACTTTCAAACTCGTTTGCTATTTCTGTCGGGTCCTCGAACACTTCTTCGATATAACCTGGACATTGAAAATCATATTGCTGGTCGTAGTTGCATTGCTGCTCGAAATATGCATCATCGTACCCTGAACAGCTATTATCGTAAAAAGGATCTGAATTGCATTGTTGTGTGTAAAAAGCATCTGCATATCCAGGACATTGTGAGTCATAGAGAGAATTATTTGTACACTGTTGATCAAAATATGCATCATCGTACCCTGAACAGCTAGAGTCATTCAGAGGGTCCGAACAATCGATGTTACCATACCCACCGTCATCTCCGTACCATGCTCTACCACCACTGAATGTTTGATCAATGAAATTTAGTCCAAATTCGTCGATGCTTTGCGCCTCATACTGTAGCGTGGTAAGATCATTCGCGTTTGAGGTAACGTCTCCAGTGAATCCTATAAACGTGGCATGCTCTGTGACATCAACCTCATCATAAATGAAATCAAACGAGCCATCAGGATACAGGTCTACTTGAAATGTATTAGTGTTGTCGTTGTAATATTCGTGTACGTTGTACCAAAGAAATGAGGACCCGTCATTGTCTGTGTCATAAAAATACCCAGAGTCATCACCAATAGTTTTATCTATTAAGTCAGTCCATAGCGGCGCCATCATATAACTGAACCCACCTATATCTGTCATATTTGCCAGATCTAGTCCGCTGCAACAATAACTGTTGTTGTAGTTAGGATTTCCTACATTGACTGTTGGATCGTAAAACATTAGGAAGCCATTAGAAGACATCCATACATCGGTAAACGTGTGTCCAAAATATGGGAAGTTGTGACCCAAGTGGATATGAACAGTAGCGTCATCGTACTCCGCACCGTCCATAACTTGGGTCATGCCTGTTGGATCTAAATAGTCAGCGGCACCGTATGCGTCTGCACTTGCTGCTAGAATTAAACTAGTTGCAAATAGCTTCTTCAGGATTCTTAGCACAGAAGTCTTCCTTAGAGTAGATATTATAAGTTACGTCTTTATTTGACGCTAACCTATTTGTTTTAGGTTCTACGCCTTTAGGCAATTCTTCAGGGTTGAGTTTCCACTTGTCTTTTGCATCATCGCCTATAGTACCTTCAAACGGACAAGGAGTGCCTGCCATTCTCATTGCGTTCCAAACTCGTTGATCTTGGCACATGAGAGACACTGCTGCCACTTTCATACCCATGTCATACAAGGTCTTGGAAAGTTTGATTCGTTCACAGTTTTCATCTCTTATAGCCTTACCTCCAGAGAACCCGAATATCTGAGTCTGAACTGCGCCACTGATTCCTGTTGTACACAAGTCTTGCGAGTATGAGCTACCAATGCTCGGTGCAATCGCACTTGGTGGGGGCGACTTTACAGTTGTTTCAGTTTTGTTGATATTCTCGTTTCTGTTCGTGTTCTCATTCTTTGACTCTACCGCAGAACTAGAAGTTGAAGTGCTATTGTTGGTATTTGTGTTACTGTTGTTGCTAGTAGAGTTGTTGGTGTTGTCACTAGTGCTGTTGCTATTCACGTTTTGATTTTGATTTACATTCGACGTTGAGTTGCTAGTAGAATTTACTGTATTGTTATTGGTGTTATTATTAGTATTGTTATTTGTACCAGTTACCGTAGATGTGTTTACATTCGTATTGGCGTTGGTATTGTTTCCCGTCACTGTGCTTACATTATTGTTGGTGTTTGTATTCGTATTCGTACCGTTATAGGTCGATGTGTTTACATTTGTATTTGCATTCGTGTTATTATTGGTACTAGTGTTCACACCGGTATACGTTGTAGCATTCGTATTAGTGTTGGTATTCGTATTAGTGTTTGCGTTCGCTGAAGTTGAGTTTACCGTACTCGTAGTATCGGTAGTATTGTTGATGTTAGTGGTAGTTTCTTCTGCACTAACTGACATTGACATTATGAATAGACATATTGAAAGGATATACGCCTGGCGCATAATAATGACTCCTATTTGTCAATTTTGGTTAATTAACTGTTGACAGTGCGTATCGCCTCCTGTATAATATATGTTCTATTTATAAAAAAGATCATTTAACATGCAATCATTTCGTGGATCAATGCAACACACTGCTTCTGGTCGAAAGCGCAAGACAAGCGCGTGGTCAAAGCCTAGAAAGCGCAAGACTGAATTTAAAGAATTGACTAGTTACTCTATTGGTAGAGATACCCCCTATAGAAGAGACACCCCCCAATATAAATCAGTTGAGCTTACTAAATACCAGCCCGATGAAGATCAATCATACAAGCAGGAAGTTTCTAAGAATTTCACAGTTGCACCTGCATACAACAAAGGCGCATATCAAGTTATTCCTACTAAGGATGTTCGTCATATAGGTAGATAAATAGATACATGAACAGAAAAGTATTTACATGTATCTTGATGGTAATTTTCTTTTGGGTATGGCCTGTGAGGTTGTTTACAAAAAAAAATAATTGTTATTTTTGGACGCTTGAGAAACTCATAAAGTACGGTGGTCGAGCCGAGTGGTATCCATCTAAAAGATGGAAAGGATACCATGTTGTCTGGGTGCGACCAGATGGTACTAAGGTAGAATACACGCTTCCTAAAATGAAAAGGAATACTCCTTGGTTTAAGATGCTTTTTTATAATGGTAAAATACGAAAATTTAAAACAGTGAGGCGAGATCAATAATGGGTAGATATTTACCACAGACTTTATTGCTAGGGCAGATAGTTGCAATGCTATCTGTCGTTCCTCTATTCATGCATGCAACGCCTTGGCAGTTCGGTATTACATTTGCAATATATGCTTGTATAATGTTATCAATTACGATATTATATCATCGTCTTTTATCACATCGCTCTTTTATCTGTCCTGTATGGCTTGAGTTTACGATGGCATTCTTTGCTCACATTATGATGGTCGGCCCTGCGATAGTATGGGTTGCAAATCACAGAGAACATCACAAGTACACAGACACTGAACTTGACCCACATTCGCCGTATTACAGAGGCGTGTTTCGTGCTTACTTTTTGCAAGTAATGGCAAAGATTGACTTCTCATTGTGCCGAGACATGCTGCGAAATAACAGATATAGATTACAAGTAGCATACTACTGGCCTGTCATATTTTTCTGGGCATACTTATTGTTTGTACTTGATCCGTTTGCTTTGATATACGCTTGGTTAGCACCTGCAGGACTTGCTAAACTTATTGGCTCTCTAGTGTTTACATATTCGCACAGGAATAGACAGGCGCATAGTGATATCTGGGTTGGCGTAATTACATTTGGTGAAGGCTTCCATGCACCCCATCATGCAGACCCTAGAAAGGTTCTTTGGCACACTCTTGATATAGGCGGGCAGCTTATTAGACTGATTGATCGAAATGCTAAAGTATAAAAAGCGAGAGTATCCTTTTTGCGCAGAATTGCCCATTGCAGTGAATATGGATGTATTCACTGCATATCTTGCAGCGAATATGCATAGATGGCAAGACAATTATACCGCTCATGGCGGATTGTGTGTGAACAATGGCGAAGTTGCAGACTCTACCCTAGGACTTATTGAGCATTACCATCTTACAGGGCTTGACTTTGAAGCAGACGATGAACCTACTACTGCATCGTTTACAAGTTTCTCACCAAAAGACAAGTTGCGACGAAATACAAACATACATCCTACAATGGATGAGTATCGCTGGCACAAACCGCTTGAACATTATGAAGGCACTGATTTGATGCATACGTTGAGCGCATCATTTGATGCACCTATCATACGGTTGCGAATGTCAAGAATGTTACCAGGGTGTGTGGTACCTCCGCATATTGATTACAACACAACATACGCGGTTCGTTTTATAATACCTATATCTGGTAACAGTGGCGTAGTCAATCGATTTTATAACCGAGGCGAAGAGTTTGATTATGAGATGGAAGAGGGTAAAGCATACTTTTTAAATGTTGGTTATAAACATGCAGTTTTTCATAATGGCACCGACCCCAGATACTACTTGTTAGGAACATTGGGTGGTCAAGAGGATATAGAATGTTTGAGGTTAGAGAATACACTTCCGAAGTAAGATCGCAAGTTGAAGATTTCAGACAGGCTACTTTTGCAGAAGGAAATGAAGCACTAGCAGAATCTAAATTCGATCCTGATAATCTGAATGGTAAGACTTTTTATGTTACTGGTGGAAATGAGATTGCCGCACTTGGTGTAATTGAACAAGACCATTATGCTACGAAAGACGCTAAAGTTTTTAGAGCATGCAGATTTCATGCATTGAAACAATATCGAAATCAGGCATTAGGTACACGTTTTATATTACCTGCCATGATTGACTGGGCTACTGACAGAGATTATGATTGTGTCTACTGGACACATGATGTCAAGCAAAGAGCGTTGAATGCAATCTATCAAAAGAAGCGAACACCTGCAGGATACACGCATCTACAAGACGATCCTTTTTGGAGTCGCTTGAAGCATGATGAAAGATGGTTGTTTCAGGTTGACCCTAAGAGTGAGATGTTACAACATGTTTATTACATTGACTTGAATGAAACTAATTACAAAATGAATCCTATAGATTGTGTGGTTTGGAAATGAGTGATCTTGATCCTGATAGTTGTATTCCGTTATTTAATGGCATGCAATATGGAAAAACTTATGACTGGTACCCGCCGGATACCAAGAAGAAATTTGAAGAAAGCAATAGTGAGTATTGGGACGAAGATTCAATAACTTATAGAGTAAACTCACACGGTTTCAGAGGAGCTGACTTGCACTCTATAGAAACTGATAGCTTCATTGCACTTGGTTGCAGTTGTACATTTGGCGTAGGTGTGACAGAGGAGCAATCATGGCCTAGCGTATTAAGTAAATCGCTCGATATGCATGGTTATAACCTAGGCGCACCAGGGTGTGGTGTTGAAACAATGTTTAGACTCTTAAAATATTGGTTGCCCATACTCAAATCTAAACATGTATTTTTACTCACAAGCCCAGGTGTTCGGCGTGAATTCTTTAACATGGACGTTATGCCTCATATGTACCGTACAATTAGTTCTTGGTCTACTGAAGTAGATGTTCATAGGTTCTTGAATGAGAGAG